>Ga0209023_10000131_pt1 | contig 129803 bp, 111 predicted proteins | sample LakOneMetagenome_FD_187468 | JGI IMG/M metagenome (GOLD analysis project Ga0209023, IMG submission 187468) | Freshwater and sediment microbial communities from Lake Erie, Canada (SPAdes) (version 2) | ecosystem: Environmental > Aquatic > Freshwater > Lentic | place: Lake Erie, Canada...
GCCCGTCGACTGCCGGCTCCTGCACGAACCGGACGGCCGCGGGCGTACTGCCGGAGGAGCTGTCGCCAACGGGCGTTCGAAGCCCGTCAACGCAACGACGACCTGGCATGGGGCGATGACCGCCTCAAGGACGCCACGGCACGGATGGACGACCTGCACGTGACGTTGGCCGGCATCGGTGACCTCGTGGACGAGATGCTTCGTGACGTCGAGGACGGACGCACCTGGGATGACGACATGCGCGACGAGCAGGTTCGTCGTCTTGCCGCGTTGCTGGCGACCAGTCAGTAGCGCGTCATCGGCATGGCGGTACTCGTCACCGGGTGGCAGTCACCGAATGCCGTTGTCGACCGAGCCGCAGTGCTGCATGGGTGCGGGTACGGCGACAAGCAGCGGTCACAGGCCGCGCAGTTCCATCCGCTGATCGCCAGTACACCTGGAGGACGCCGGAAATGCTGATTATGTCGGTTTCAGTCGTCCTTGGTCTGCACGACGACGACCGGGCACGGCGCGTTGTTCACCACGTGGGTGCTCACCGATCCCAGCAACGCACGCTTGATCGCGCCTCGACCCCGCGAGCCGATGATGATCGCGTCGGCGCCGATCTCTTCGGCCGCAGCGACGATGGCGAGGCCGGGCTCCCCCGTCTCTACCCGTCGCTCGATGTTGAGCCCCTCAGGGAGCGCAGCAACCGTGCGGTCGAGGCTGGCATCTGCTTCTTCCTTGGCGCCGACCCACGCTGCGTCGACGACCTCGGGTGTCGCCATGCCGCCGGCGAACCCCGACTCCATGCCGCTCGAGATGACCGTCGGCGTGTGCACGATGCACAACAGGGTCACGGTGTCGGCGGGGGCCGTCACGCCGAGTCCCCGCTGGGCAGCGTCGATTGCGTGATCGGAACCATCAGTGGCGACAAGGATCTTCACGAGGGGCCTTTCGTGACTCGTTCCGGGCCGGTCGGCGACGGAACGGTCGTAGTGGTCTGGCCGCAGGGTACCGGTCCCCCGCCCCTGTCGGCGTCGTTCGGGCTTTCGCTGACTGGGCCCCGGGATCTCCCCTCCGGTCGGGTCACCATTCGTTTCGAAGATGCTCCAATCGAGTCGATCCGGCGGCCACTGCAAAAGTTCCCGAGCTCGGCCCGCCCACTCCCTTCCGGGACCAATACAGTTCGATGACGATGGGTTGGGTAAGGGATCGCGCATCGAGGTGGCGTCACGCTTCCTCGATTGGCCGTGGCGTACCTGCGCGCGCCCATCGGTGGCCCCGTGTCGTCCCCGCTGCCATGTTGCGCGGGGTGGAGTTGGTGCACCTGGGTGGAGGCGAATCGCTCCCCTGCCCGGACGCCGAGACCCTGCCGATGGGCAACGAGGCAATCCGAGCTGGGCTCGGCACCTCGCGTCTGGCGCTGCCGCCGGCGAGACTGCACGTGCTGCGCGACGCGCTCATCCATCCAGGTTCTGGTGTGGTCACCACGCTGGACGGACGGGTCGTCGCCGAGAGCGTCACCGCTCACATGGTGGGGCGGGTCGCGCTCGATCACGCCGAGATGCGTGCTGCTCCGATCGACATGGACGGCACCGTCGCCGTGTTTCGCTCGCCGCTGCGGTCGCAGTTCCACACGCTGGTGGATGATCTACCTCGGGCAGGGTTGCTGATCCACCCGGCGGTCGGTCGCTTAGGGAACATGACGCTCGTCCACGACGGGCCGCTGACCGACGCCGAGTCGACGTTGCTCGCGCACCTCGGTGGCCGACGCGTTCGGCTGAGCGAGGTGGCGGCCGGTCGGCCGATCAGGGCGAAGACGGTCGTGGTACCGAACTACGTGACCCGCTCTGGTGCCGGAGCGGTTCCGAGCTGGTACCGGCGATGGGCCGACGGTGTCGCGCTTCCGGTGGCCGAGCGTGCACCCCGCCGCGTGTTCCTCGACGCAAACTCCGGGGCACAGGTCGCCAACCGGTTGGCCTTGCTCGACACGTTGGAACGCCACGATGTCGGACTGATCACGCCGTCGTCGATGCCCGCGGCGGAGCTCTTCTCGACGTTGCGCGATGCCGAGCTGGTGGTCGGAAGCGCTGATGGTGGCCTCGCCGGTTGCCTGTTCAGCTCCCGGGCTCACGTCGTCGAGTTGCTCGATGACGTGACGCTCAATCCCGAGATCTACTACCTGGCGGCGTCCCGAGGCCTGCCGTACGACTTCGTGCCGGCGACGGCAGCGGCCACTCGTCGGACGCGATCGACGTCGGTGCTCGACATCGGGTGGTTGGACCGCTTGCTCGGCCGACTCACTGCCTGACACCGGGTTTTGTGTGTCGTGGGTTCGGGTGGGGTGAACTCAGCGCACACAAAATGCTGAGGGCCAGGTTTTGTGTGTTGTGGGTTCGGGTGGGGTGAACTCAGCGCACACAGAATTCTGCGCTCAGACCGCTTCGTTGGCGATGTGCTGGCCGAGCAGCAGGAGCTGACGGGTCGTCCCGCCGAGCTGGAGCTCGATCTCCTTCGCCTGCAGGAAGCAGCGGTGCAACGGGTAGTCGCGGTCCACGCCCACGCCGCCGTGCAGGTGCTGCGCGGCGTGGACGACCCGCTGGCCGCCCCATGCCGCCCAGAACTTGGCGGTGCTGACCTCGGCGGTCGCCGGCTTGTCGTTGCTCAGGCGCCACAGGGCCTGGTGTGTGGTGAGGCGGACCGCCTCGGTGTCGACATAGGCGTCTGCTGCTCGGTGCGCGACGGCCTGGAAGGATGCGATCGGGACGTCGAACTGCTTGCGTTCCTTGGTGTACTCGGCGGTGAGCCGGAGTGCCTCTCCGCACACGCCGACCGCAACCGCGCACTGGGTGGCGACGCCGCGTTCGTAGGCCCAGCGAAGCGCCTCTGATCCCTCGGCGATGAGCGTCGCCGGAGCTTCGGCGAGCATCACGGCTGCCTGTGGGTCGCCGAAGGTCGTCATCAGCGGTTCGACGCCGACACCCTCCCCCGCGCCCTTGTCGGTGCGGACCAGGAACAGGCCGACCGAACCGGTCGCTTCCAACGCCGCGGGGACAAGCACCGCGTCGGCGATCAACCCGGCGGGCACGCAGATCTTGGTGCCGGTCAGCACCCATGCGTCACCGGAGCGCTCAGCGATGGTCGTGGGCGCCAGCGGCTCGCCGCCCTGCTCGTGCCATCCGGCGGTGAGGATCATGGAGCCGTGCGCCACTGCGCCGAGCACCTCGCCTGCGACGTCAGCGGGTGCGAACTCGGCGACTGCGGGAACGCCCAGACCGAGCGTCTCCCACAGCGGGACCGCAGCGGCGGTGCGGCCGGCTGCCTCCAACACGGCGCCCAGGGCGATCAGGTCGAGTCCGGCGCCGCCGTGCTCGACCGGGATGCTGGCGCCGATGACACCCAGTTCGGCGAGCTCGGCCCACAGCGCTGCGTCGAATCGCGGTGCGTCTGCGGTCTCGAGCTCACGAAGCCGCTCGTGGGTGGATCGATCGGTGAGCACCTGGCCGGCCAGGTCGCCGATCGCCTGCTGCTCCTCGCTGAAGCGGAAGTCCATGTCGTTCGTCCTCTGTGCTGCGTGGCCCGTGGGCTGCGTCGTTCGTGTGTGCTGCGTCGTGTGCTGAGTCGTGGGTGTGAGGGTCCGGCGTTGGATCCGTGTGGACCAGTTGCCACGTCACCGGAGTGCGGTGCGACGTGGTGGTCACGCCGGCGCGAGCCGGTTCAGCTGCGGATTGCCCGGGGCAGGCCGAGACCGAACATGGCGATCAGGTCGCGCTGGATCTCGTTGGTGCCGCCGCCGAAGGTCAGGATCAGCAAGCTCCGGTAGTTGCCTTCGAGGCGGCCGTGCAGAACCGAGCCGACCGAGTGCCGTTCCAGATACGCCGGCGGGCCGAGGATCTCCATCAGTAGGCGGAACGCCTCTAGGTAGAACTCGGTGCCGAAGGTCTTGATCGCTGATGCGTCAGCGACGTCGAGGTGGCCTTCGGTCGCGGTCCACGCGACCTTCCAGTTGATGAGCCGCAGGAACTCGAGGCCGGCGTGGACCCGGGCCAGGTTCACCTGCACCCACTGCTGATCGATGATCCGCGAGCCATCCGCGCTGGTGGAGTTCTGCGCCCACTCCCGCACCTCCATGTAGGACTGCTCCAGCAGACCCGGCGAGCACAACGTGACCCGTTCGTGGTTGAGCTGGTTGACGATCAGCGACCATCCGTTGTTCTCCCCGCCGACGAGCCAGTCGGCACGGGCGCGGACGTCGTCGAAGTACACGGCGTTGATGTCGTGGCTGGAGAGCAGGTGCAACGGATCGACCTTGATCCCCGGGGACTTCATGTCCACGACGATCATCGAGATGCCCTTGTGCTTGGCGGCGTCGGGGTTGGTGCGCACTGCGAGCCAGCAGTAGTCCGCGTCGGACGCGAGCGACGTCCACATCTTGGATCCGTTGATGATGAACTCGTCGCCGTCGCGCACTGCCTTGGTGCGAAGCGCTGCGAGGTCGGTCCCGGCACCTGGCTCGGAGTAGCCAATGCAGAAGTGCAGGTCGCCGGCGAGGATCTTGGGAAGGAAGAAGTCCTTCTGCTCATCGGTGCCGTACTGCATGATCGTCGGCCCGACGGTGTTGATCGTGAGCATCGGCACGGGTGCACCCATGCGCATCGACTCGTCGAAGAAGATGAACTGCTCCATCTGGCTCCGGCCCTGGCCGCCGTACTCCTTGGGCCAACCGATGCCCAACCAGCCGTCGGTCGCCATCTGCTTGACGATGCGCCGATGCGTGGGGCCGACGCCTTCCTCCTGGTGCAGCAGCTCCCGGACCTCGTCGGTCAACAGGTCGTCGTAGTACCGGCGTAGCTCGTCGCGGAGGAGCTCCTGCTCCGCCGTGTACGCGATGTGCATCGGTTCCCCTTGGCTCGAACGTCCCGGTCGGCTCCGGGTGGCGATGAACTGTAACGCGTTGCAGTTTCGACGTGCACCGGCGTGGCGGCGGTCGTTCGGGCCTCGGCTGCCTCCTTGTTGCCCACCGGTTGTGGCCCGCAGCGGGTCGCGTCGTCGTTGCATCGTGGTTGCGTCACCCGTTCAGGAGCCGGCCGTAGGCTCCGCCCCGATGGCGACCCATGTGGACCTGTTGATCATCGGCACCGGATCGGGCAACGCGATCCCGTCGCACGGCTTCGAGCACCTGTCGATCGGGATCGTGGAGCGCGGCGTGTTCGGTGGTACGTGCCTGAACAGGGGCTGCATCCCTTCGAAGATGCTCGTGATGCCTGCCAACCGCGTCCGGGAGGCGGCCGAAGCCTCCGAGCTCGGGGTGCACTTCGAACCCCCACGGGTGGACTGGCCGTCGATCAGGGACCGCACGTTCGGCCGCATCGACCCGATCGCTGCCGGCGGCGAGGCTTACCGGCGGAGCATGGCGAACGTGACGCTCTTCCGCGGCGACGCACGCTTCATCGGCGAGCGGGCTGTGCGAGTGACCGCTGCGGACGGATCCACGACTGAGGTCACCGCGGACCAGATCATCCTCGCCGCTGGGGCATCGCCGGCGATCCCCGACATCGCCGGACTCGCCGGGACGCCGTTCCACACGTCGGACACGATCATGCGCATCGAGGAGATCCCCCGGCGCCTGGTCATCCTGGGAGGCGGGTTCATCGCCGCGGAGATGGGCCACGTGTTCAGCTCGCTCGGGAGTGCCGTCACGATCGTGCACCGCGGGGACCGTCTGCTCCGACACGAGGACAGCGACATCTCGGAGCGATTCACAGAGCAGTTCGGGCGCCACGCGGCGCTGCACCTGATGACCGAGGTGACCGGCGTCGACCACGTCGGATCGGAGTTCCGACTTCGCCTCGCTCCCGCCCCAGGCCACCGCGGTGAGCGCTGCCCGACCGACGTCGTCGGGGACGCGCTCCTCGTCACGACGGGTCGCCGGCCGAACGGCGCCGAGCTGGGCGTCGAGGTCACCGGTGTCGAGCTCGACGAAGCCGGCTACGTGGTCACCGACGGCTCCATGCGCACCACCGCCCCCGGGGTGTGGGCGCTCGGCGACATCTGCAGCCCGCTGCAGCTCAAGCACCTTGCGAACCGGGAGGCGAAGGTGGTGTTCCACAACATCGCCCACCCTGAGGACCTGCGGGTCATCGACGAGCGTGTGGTGCCCCACGCGGTGTTCTCCCACCCCGAAATCGGCTCCGTCGGAGCACGCGAGGTCGACCTCCAGGCTCGCAACCAGCCCTACAAGGTCGGGCGTCGCGACTACGGCGGCACCGCGTACGGCTGGGCGTTGGACGACCGCAGCAGCTTCGCCAAGGTGCTCGTGTGCGCCGAGACGGGCCTGATCCTCGGCGCCCACGTGATCGGTCCGCAGGCGGCGACCCTGATCCAGCAGATCGCCCAGGCCATGACGTTCGACCTCACCGCCGAGCAGGTGGCACACGCGCAGATCTGGGCGCATCCGGCGCTGCCCGAGGTCCTCGAGAACGCACTGCTCGACGCGCTGGGCGCCTGATCGTCGTCGCTGTCCGCTCCAGCCTGCACGACATCGACGTGGCGACATCGGTGACGGGCGACCTGGGGTCAGCTCGGTGGCGCCGGAGCGTCACACGCTGCGAGGACGATGTCGACGGCGTCGACGAACGAGTCGGCCTGTGCCGTCGGCGGGTCGAGGTCTGCGGGCCAGCGTCGACCGCGACGGATCCACACGCTGCGGATTCCGGCTGCGTGGGCGGCTCCCATGTCGGCGTCGGGGTCGTCGCCGACCATCCAGGTGCGCTGTGCCTGATTGCCCGTGAGTGGGGCGCCCGCAAGGGTCGCGACCATCTGCAACAGCGCGGGATCAGGCTTGCGGACACCGACGAGTCCGGAGACCGCAACGGCGTCGACGAGTGGTCGGAGCCCGACGTGGTCGACCTTGTCCACTTGCGGTTGCTCGCCGTTGCTCGCGATGCCGATGCGCCAGCCGGCGGCCCGAATCCGTCGCAGCGCATCAGCGGTGTCGGGGTCCAGTTGGAAGCAACGCACGTAGTCGCCCAGGTAGCTGAGCGTCAGCGGTGGGTCGAGCGCGAGTCGGTCGTTCACCGCCGCGACGAACTGGGGCCGGGACCTTCGACCGTGGTGGTCCTCCACGAGGATCTCGTCGGCGGCATTGGCTGGCAGTCCGCGACCTGCGACGAACTCGCGTGCCCAGCGCAGCAGCGCCTCGCGCCGCTCGACCAGCGTCTCGTCGAGGTCAGAGATCAGCAGCCACGTTGCGACGTCCACGGCGTCATGGTGCCAGTCCGCGCTGCGGGTGACACACGTGCTGCTGCGGTCGCTCAAGTACCGGACTCCCGAGGTCGTCCGTTAGGTTGACGCGCATGTCCCGCCGACTCGAGATCGAGCTGACCTCTGCACGCCCCGATGGCACTTGGACCTGGCGAGCCGCCGGCGCCAAGCTGCCGAAGGGCGACCTCGATGCCGCCCTGCTCCCGAGCGACGCCAAGGTGGGTGACGTCGTCCGGGCCGAAGCCGAGTTCATGGTCGACGGCATCGACATCATCGAGGTGCTCCCGCCGAAGGGTGCCCGCAAGCAGCCAGAGCTGCTCGAGATCATGGGTTCGGGCAAGGAAGAGCCCCTCGTCACCACCCAGCTGGTGGCCAAGGGCCGAGGCGGCGACCGCGGTCGTCGTCGCGACGGCGACGGGCCCCGACGTGATCGTGGGGACCGCGGCGATCGTGGAGACCGTCCTCGTGGCGACCGTCCCAGGAGCGACCGTCCCCGCGGCGACCGCCCCGAGGTGCCGGAACGCCCCAAGCCGAAGCGGCTTCGTCCCGGCCGTGCCCACCGCAATGCGGTCATCGCCACGGTGCCCGAGGAGCAGCGGGCGATCGCCGAACAGGTGCTGCGCAGCGGCGTTCCCGGGGTCCGGGAGTCCGTCATCGAGCAGAACCTCAAGGCCAAGTCGGAGAACCGACCCGAGCAGCCCGTCGACCAGGTCGTCGCCATGGCCGAATCGCTGTACCCGAAGCTCCGCGACGCCGAGTGGAAGGACCGTGCGGCCGGTGCGATCGCGGACCTCGACGAACTCGACCTGCGTGACCTTCGCTCGGTCGTCGTTGCGGGCGACGGCGCCTCCCACGACGAGGAAGCCCGAGCCATGCTCGAGCAGCTCCGCACCGGCCTCACACGCCGTGTCGAGGAAGAGCACACGAACTGGGTTGCGGACATCACCGCCAACCTCGACGCCGGCCGCTTCGTGCGGGCGCTTCGACTGAGCTCCCGTCCACCCAAGGCCGGAACCCCGGTTCCCGCCGAGCTGTCCGTGCGACTGGTCGCAGCGGTGTCGGAAGGCCTGACAGCAGGCACCAACCAGGAGCTGTGGGCTGCTGCGGTCGACGCGCTCGCCTACTCCCCTGTCCGTCAACAGGTCACGCCCGCCGGCCGACCCGAGACGCCGTCGGAGGACCTCCTCGAGGCGGTGCGCCGTGTGTCGGACCGGGTCCCCAACGTCGCCGCGCTGTTCGGCGTGGATCCGTCCGAGGCGGCGGCAGCCAAGCGCCGTCGTCCGCCCCGTGGCAAGCAGGGCGGCCCGAAGCAGGGTGGCCAGGGTGGCCAGCGATCGGGAGGCCCCAAGGCTGATGCTCCCAAGGTTGCTGAGGTCGAGGCTGACGCTCCCAAGGCTGCTGAGGTCGAGGCTGACGCTCCCAAGGTTGCTGAGGTCGAGGCTGACGCTCCCAAGGTTGCTGAGGTCGAGTCATCGACATCGGACGACGCACCCGCTGAGTCCGATTCCCCCGCCGCCGTCGACGCTGCCCAGGCCGCTCCTGCCGAGGAGTCCGCAGCGACCGACGCACCTCAGCCGTAGAGGTCGAGCAGCTGGTCCGGGCGGTCGAGGACGCTCCCGTCCGGACGTGCTGCTGCCACCCTCGGGTTCCAACCCGCCCACACGAAGTCGCATCCGACCTCGAGCGCCACGCGGACGTCGCCTCCGCTGTCGCCGACCATGACCACCTCGGCAGCGCTCAGACCGAGGGCTTCGAGCACCGGGCCGAGCGACTTGTGGGCCCAGTCGAAGTGGTCCGAGAACAGCGCGATCTCCGGCGTCCAGCCCAGCCGGGCGAGCTCCGACGCACCGGAGCGCGGGTGCTTGTTCGAGCACAGCGCCCAGCGTCCGAGACGCTGCACGACGTCGGACATGTCGGGGAAGGGCTGCACGACCACCTCGTCGTACAGGTCTGCGTACGCGTCGAGCGAGATGCCCAACCGGTCGCACTCCTCCGCGATCGCGTGTCCGAAGCTGATCTCCTCGAGGGGTACGCCCAGCGCCAGGAACGGCTGGATCAGCGCGTCGTCGGAGTCGACCATCGTGCCGTCGAAGTCGAAGATCAAGGCCTGTGTCGTGGTGGTCACGCCGGCACCGTAGCGGTCACTGTCGAGGGGTCCGTCCGGGGTGCCGCCCGCCAATGGACCGGGCGGTCAAGATCAACGGTAAAGTCCGGCCATGACCATCGAGTACACCAAGCAGGGCAACGTCGGAATCATCACGATCAACCGGCCGGGTGCCCGCAACGCCGTCAACAGCGATGTCGCCACGGGCATCGAGGATGCGATCGATCAGATCGAAGCCGACGACGAGGTGTGGGTCGGCATCCTGACCGGTGCCAAGACCGAGAAGGGCTACATCTTCTGCGCCGGCGCCGACCTCAAGCAGATGAGCGTCGATCCGGGCGGCATGCAGACCGAGCGCGGCGGCTTCGGTGGTTTCGTGGCACGCGAGCGGACCAAGCCGATCATCGCAGCAGTCGACGGCCCGGCCCTAGCCGGCGGCACCGAGCTCGTACTCGCCGCCGACTTGGTGGTGGCGTCGAGGACCGCCGTGTTCGGCATCCCCGAGGTCAAGCGTGGCCTCGTCGCTGCTGCTGGTGGGCTGTTCCGGCTCCCCCGCAAGATCCCCCGGAACATCGCGATGGAGCTCGCCCTGACCGGCCGGCTCGACTTCTCTGCCGAGCAGGCCCATCACTTCGGCTGGGTCAACCGCCTCTGCGAGGAGGGTGAGGCGCTCGAGACCGCACAGCAGCTTGCGAACGAGATCGCCCAGAACGCGCCGCTGGCCGTCCGGGAGAGCCGGGCGATCGTGCTGGGAGCGACCGACCAGCCCGATGATGTCGCGTGGAAGATGTCCGGCGAGGGCATCATCAAGATGTTCGGAACCGAAGATGTCGCAGAGGGCCTGAACGCCTTCATCGAGAAGCGCGATCCCGTGTGGAAGGGTCGCTGAGCCAGACGCCTCGGGCGGTCGCCTGAGCACGCCCGAGGCCGCCTGAGGCGGGGCCGAACGCTCACGTGAGCGTGTCGATGATCCCGTGTTCGGCCAGCAGCTCCGCCAGCCCGTCAGCGAGCGGAAGCTCAGAGAAGTCCCAGACCGCTATCCAGCGGGCCTCGACCACGTCGGGGCCCGCTGTTGGTGTTCGGTCGTCCATCACGACGGCACCGAAGCACATGACGATCTGGTGGGTGCCGGTGATCCGTTCGCCGGTGCCTCCGATCGCGTCCGTCGGGGCCTCGTCGCCGAACGGCAGCTCCTCGTACCAGCCCATGAACGGCGACGCGAGTGCATCGAGGTTGGTCTGCGTCCGTACGGCCCTCGCGACGGCTTCGGCCAGGGTCTCCCCCGCGCCCACCGCGACGCTGGGAACGCTCCAGGCGCCGCCGGGACCGACGTCGAGTGGCCGGTCCGAGCCCGCTCGGCTCGCCACAGTTCGGCTCGCCTCAGCGGAGCGCACGGCGAGGAGGTCGTTGCCTCGAGTGGCGACGGCGGCCGCCCGAACGATCGGGTCAGGCATCGTCAGAGATTCCTGACGTGAGGGTCCGGTGCACGGTGATCTTGCGAGCGACCAGCCCTGAAGCCTCGAAGAAGTTCTTGGTGTCGCGGTCGCCGGGCAGGGCTTCGGCCTGGATGCCGCCGCACCCTGCAGCAGTAGCTCGCTCCACCAGCGAGTCGATCATCGCCCGACCCACCCCGACCCGGCGGGCCTCGGGCAGCACGAAGAGGTCCGTGATGACCGCCAGTGGTAGCGAACGAGTCGCCTCCACCGTCGCAACGGCGTAGCCGACCGGTACGGCGCCCAGACAGCCGACTAGGACGATGACGTCGCCGGTCATGGCGGCAGCAAGCTCGGCGTCGATCGTGGGTCCAGCGGGTGACGGCCGAGCGTCGCGATGGCGGAAGACGTCGCCGCCACGCTGGTTGTCCAGTTGCGCAAGCGCCGTTTCAGCGAGCGATACCAGCGCGTCGCGGTCGGCGAGCTCGGCGGGCCGGACCAGCGGGCGATACGACGACGCCGGCGAGGAGCCCACGATCTCAGTTCCCGTCGGACGCGGCCTGGAGCTGACGAACCCGGTTGATGATCGTCTGTCGTGCCCGGTGGCTCTGCTCATACACGAGTACGAGCGCGAGCTCTGCGGGTTCCATCGAAGCGAGCCGAGGCACGACCTGTGACGCCGCCAGGCTGTCGTAGTCCGGGATCGCCACCTCGTCGGCGGTGACCACGGGGAGTTCCGGCGTTGCCACCTCCGACGCATCGGGGACGGTCTGGTCCTCGACATCCGCGTCTGCTGGAGCGGGGTTCTGGTGCGAGCGGATGTCGGTCACCGTGGCGTGCGCGCCCTCATTTCCAGCCGCGTCCTGGGTGGCCTCTCTTGAGGTGCTGGACTCGGCCGCAGTGCCGCGGTGCAACGGGGAGCACGGCAGCTTCTCCAGCAGGTGCTGGGTGAGCTCCAGCTGCGAGCGTGTCCGATCGACCAGAGCCGGGACCGCAGAGATGACCTCTTCGGCCACCCGGATCGGCAGACCCAGCAGGTTCACCACATCAGCCCTTCTTGGCCTTGGACGCCTTGGCGGGACCGCGCAGCACGATGTCGATGCCGCCGCACGGGTCGTAGCCCTCCGGGCAGGTGAGCGCTCCGGAACGACCGAACTGGCGTGGGTGGACGATGAGGAAGCACGTCGGGCAGGTGAACTCATCCGCGGTCTTGGCGGCGACTCGCTCGCCGGACTCGGTGCCGGGCTCTTCGACCTCTTCGTCGTCTTCGTCGTCGTCGCCAGCGGCGATGCGATCCTTCAGGATCGTGTCGAGGTCCGCTTCGACGTCGTCGGGATCTTCGTCGTCCTCGTCATCGTCATCGTCTTCGCTGGTCCGCTTGGCCTTGGCCGAAGGCACCTGGTCGGCGGACTCGTCGTCCTCGTCGTCGCTGTCGTCGACGACGTCATCGCTTCCGAGGTCCTCGTCCTCCCCGTCGTCCTCGAGCGCCTCGTCGAGGTCGTCCTCGCCGTCGTCGAGCGACTCTTCGTCGTCGAGTTCCTCTTCTTCACCGAGCTCGTCGTCGTCCATGTTCCTCTTGACCGTGTTCCTTCTGGCCTGTGCGGGCTGACCTGCACACCGCGGCGGGCGCCTGGGGTGAGGTCGGGGCGCATCATAGACACGTGGCCCGACCTGGGAGTACCGGATCGTTCAAACTCGCCGGGATGGCCCGGCGGGCGGGGTCCCGGGGCTGCGGAACGTCAGGCTGAATCGCCTCTGCGGGCTTCGGCGCGGCGCTCCGCTCCGAGCCGTTCGAGCTCCGCCTCTCCGGAGTGATCGACGAACCGCATCATCTCTGCAATCGCCTGGTGCCCGGCACGTTCGGCGATCAGATGGTGCATCCGCTGCCCGATCGCCCGGTAGCTCGGGTGGCCCTGGATCGAGGTGCGCAGCTCGATCAGGTGCATTGCCTCGCGAGCGTTGAACTGCATTGCGTAGCGGATCCGGTAGGCCAGCGACACCGCGTACGACGCACGCTCAGGGAAGCGTTCGCCCAGGACCTCCCACAGGCCTTCCGAACGTGCCATGGCCTCGTCGAACCGGTCCCTCATGCCCGCTTCGTCGATCGCTGCGGGTCGGGTGAAGCCGTGCGCAGGCGTCAGCTCCTGCCATTCGATCGTCATCAGTCGGTGACGTTGCAGGTCCCGGAACGCCCCGTAGTCCGACACGACGTCGAAGCGGTAGTCCGTGCGCTCGAGCGCACGCCCGGGCTTGTGCCGACGGTTCGTTCGATCGCCGACATAGGAGCGGATCACCGCCAGGCGGTCCTCGACCGACATCACCCGAACCCGTTCGATCAGGGTGGACTCTGCCAGACCCGTATAGGGGTACAGCATCGCAGCGACGACCTTGAGCTCGCCTTCGGGGTCGAAGTCGACGAGCTCGACGCCCGGATCGGTGGGCCCGTTGACGGCGTCGTCGGAGAGCATCTCGTAGGCGACTGCTTCCATGGCCTCGCGGTTGGTGCGGAGGTAGTCGGAACTGGCGACGCCGCGGTCGGGCAGGTCGACCCGCTTGAGGAAGCTGGGCACGACCTTGCGTAGCTCGACGAGCATGAGGTCGGCGTACTGCCGGGCTTCGGGCAGCGGGTGGCTGCGCATGCGCAGCAACAGCGTCTCGAACGCCTGGCCCGATGCGTAGATCCCGACGTTGGACAGCGATGCGGCGGGCAGGATGCCTCGGACGGCGTCGAACGCCTTGGCCCGGATCGCCTGGCGGTACACGAAGTCCGAGTCCGTCTCCGACTTCGGGTGACGGTCCCGGAAGTGGTCCTGCATGTCGCCGGCGAGCGCGGCGTAGGTGTCGAACAGCTGGTCCATGTCGCCGACGTAACGGGCGCCGAGCTGCGAACCCAGGATCTCGGGGTCGCGGTGGTACCGGTAGCGGCCGCCGAGACGCTCGTCGTAGGGGATGTAGCGGGTCGACTGCTCGAGGTACGACATGAGCCGTCCCCACTCGAGGATCTTCGTCAGCAGGTTCGAGGACTGCTCACAGGCGAGGTGCACGCCGCCGAGCTGCGCGACGCTGTCGTCGCCGTACTCGAAGAAGACGCGGTCGTAGAGCGATTCGGCTCGTGCGAGCCCGATCGTTGCATCGACCGACTCGTCGCCGGTGGTGTCGAGCTCGCCGACGAACTCGTCGAGGAAGAGGCGCCGCAGCGACTTCGCCGATCGCGAGTAGCGGGCGAACAGTGCCCCCTTCACCACCTCGGGAAGGTTGACGAGGGCGAAGACAGGACCGTCGAGGCTCGTGAAGTACCGACGGAGGACCGCCGCCTCCTCCTGGGTGAACTGCTCGGCGACGTAGGTCGGGAGTGCGGTCATCGGTCCGTGAGGATAGGGGCGCTCGGCGCCGGCACCGTGGACCGCCCCTGATCCGGGCTCGACAGTCGGCTGATCCGGACGGCTGGGATTGGTCAGTTCCCGATGGCCCAACGGTCGAGGACGACCGCAGCGAGCGCTTTGGCGCCATCGATCACCGCTGCATCGCCCGCCGGGCCCCGTGCATGGCGGGCGAACTCGGGTGTGTGGATCGCCACGCCGGGCGGAGCGACTGCGATCATCGGGTGGATCGATGCGACGGCGTGGCTGACGTTGCCCATGTCGGTGCTCCCGACGACGCCACCCACGACGGCCGGGTCCTGCGGCACCCGGCCGAGCGACGCGCTGTGCACGGCCCAACGCTGTGACAACCACGCGTCGTCGACCATGTCGTCGTACGCGGGGTCGAGCCACTCGTGAGCCATCTCACAACCGGCGGCCTGCGCCCCTGCTGACAGGCACGCGAGGACTCGATCCTTGAGCGCTGCGAGACCGTCGACGCTCGGCGAGCGCACGTACCACGACGCGGCTGCCGATCGAGGCACGATGTTGGGCTGCTCCCCTGCGTCGGTGAAGATGCCGTGCACGCGTTCATCGGGTCGGATGTGCTGACGGAGCGCGGCGACGTTGACGTAGCCGAGCACGGCCGCATCGAGTGCGTTGGCGCCGTCCCAGGGCGCAGCAGCGGCGTGCGAAGCCCGTCCGGTGTAGGTCACGCTCAATCGCTGGATGGCGATCGCTGCCATGGCGGGCAGGTCGTGGTCGGCCGGGTGCACCATGACCGCGGCGTCGACGCCGTCGAATGCGCCGTCGCGCAGGAGCAGGACCTTGCCCCCGCCGCCCTCCTCGGCGGGGGTCCCGACGATGCGGACCCGGCCGCCCAACTGCTCGGCCATCTCGGCCGCCGCGAGCCCGGCGCCGAGCCCCGCCGCTGCGATGACGTTGTGGCCGCAGGCGTGGCCCACTCCGGGCAGCGCGTCGTACTCGCACATGACGGCCACCGTCGGGCCGGCGGAGCCGGCCTCGGCGACGAAGGCGGTGTCTAGGCCGTGGGCGTGACGCACCACGGAGAGCCCTTCGGACTCCAACACGTCGCACAGCAGGTCGTGAGCGAAGTGCTCCTCGAAGCACAGCTCGGGGTGTTCGAAGATCTGGTGGCTGACGTCGACGAGGAGATCCGTCCGGCGGTCGACCGCTGCGAAGACGGCGTCGACATCGCTGGGTGCAGCGGTCTCCTGGGTGCTCATGGCGTCACCCTACCGGTGGCTGGTTCACCTCTGACTTGGATGCGTCGCTCATCGATGCCACCTCGGCGGACGTGACCTCCGTCGGCGTGGGTGCGGTCGACGTGGGTGCCTCGATGGCGTTGGGCGCATCGGCGCGCTCGGATTCCTCGGCGATCGTGGTGGCAGCGTCGTCCTCGTCGTCTGCGGCGCCCTCGCGCATCGAACGCTTGAGCTCGCGCTGGGCCTCGCCGAGGTTCTTCGCGAGCGACGGCAGCTTCGCGCTGCCGAACACGACCAACGCGATGATCACGATGATGAGCCATTCGTCTCCACCGAACATGTGCGCCTCCGATGTCGGTGCATCGGGGTCACACCGACATCCAGAACGTATGCCCCGGCGACCTCCGCCACGATGTCGACACAACGTCGTCGCCGCTCCTGTCGAAGAAACCTCACAGCTACGCCGATCAGCGCTCCGGATGCTCCAGCACGATCTTGCCGACCTGCTCGGCGCTGCGAAGCCGGTCGAGCGCGCGCGGGTACTCCGACAGCGGGAGGATCTCGTCGACGACGACGGGCAGACCGGTACTCAGCAGGTCCGTCACGTGCTGGAACTCGCTCTGGCTGCCACAGCTGGCACCGATCACATCGATCTGCTTGAAGAACAGGCGGGGCAGGTTGAGCTGCACCTTGGGACCCGACGTTCCGCCGCAAACACACATGCGCCCGCCGTGGCGCAACGTCCGGAACGCGTAGTCCCATGTGGCCGGTCCGATGCTGTCGACCACGACATCGGAGGTGATCGGGTACGGCGCATCCGACGGGAACGCTCCCTCGGCTCCGAGTGCGACTGCTCGCTCACGCTTGGCGGCGTCGCGAGAGGTGACGAACACCCGCGCCCCCAGATGGAGCGCGAGCACCAGCGCTGCGGTGGCAACCCCGCCACCGATGCCGGTGACGAGCACCGTGTCACCGGACTGCACCCGGGCCCGGCGCAGCAGGCGCCACGCCGTCGTGTAGCAGACCGGGTAGGCGGCCGACTCGGCCCAACTGCGTCCGGTCGGGCGGCGGGAGAGTTGATGCCCGGCAACGACGCAGCTCTCCCCGTGACCTCCCCAGGTGTTCTCTCCGAGCAGCTGCATGGACGGGTCGAGCACGCTGTCGTCACCGCGTGAGAGGGCGGCTGCGGGTACCAGCGCGGTGTTCACGACGACCTCGTCACCCACCACCCAGTCGGTCACGGCCGATCCCACCTCGACCACGATCCCGGCGACGTCGTTGCCGGGCACATGTGGAAAGGCGGGCGGCTTGGGCAGTCCCGTCGTCAGCCAGAGGTCCATGTGGTTGAGTGCGCTGGCCCGCACGTCGATCCGCACGTCGTCCGGGCCGACGGTCGGGTCCGGGACCTCACCCCAGACATAACCGCCGGGTGACTCGTTCAGGTGCCACGCAAGCATGCTGAGGAGGGTACCGAGGCCATGAGCGGTCCGTGTCGCACCGCTGCCGGGCCCGGCGCATCGGGCCGCTGATCAGACCACGATGGTGACGGCATCAGGCACGCAGCGCAGCTCGAAGTGCGTCGCGGCGCCGATCATCCTGCCGTCCACGACGATCGGCATCTCCCGTTCCGACGTCACCTCGTACGACGCGGTGCGTCGCTCCAGGATTCCCGGGTGCGGCACGTGGTTGCCCATCAGCTCGCGGCGCGCCGCGGCGCGCACCTGGCTCAACGGCACCGTGCCGTCGAAGACGTCGAGGAGCCCGTCGTTCGGGTGTGACCGTGGGCCGAGGTCGGCTCGACCGAGGTGGGTGCCGTTCATGGCCACGATGGTGCGCTTGGACCACCGCCGTCGACCCCTGGTCGAGACCATGTGCGCGACGAAGACATGGCGGGAGATCAGACCGTCTCCCCTGTCGACGACGACCTCGCCGACGTCGAGCGGCAGCCGCAGACCTGCCCCGTCGCGCAGCTCGGACTCCGTGTGCTGCGGCGACCCGAGGGCTGCGTGAAGATCGCCGCCGAGAAGTCCGAGCTCGGGCAGCAATGAGCCCTCTGCCATCGACGCGGCGATCAGATCGGCCGCCTCGCCGTCGCTGTGCGCGATCGGCGCGTCGGCTCCGAGTGGGCCGGGCTCGCCCCAGGACTCCCCTCGTCGGATGGTCACGATTCGGCCGCCGCCGCTGAGGAGGTCCCGGCTTCGACGACACCGCGGAACAGCCGGTCTGCGGCGCTGCGGCAGACCGCAGCGGTGCGAGGGTCCGCTGCGACATCACCGAACTGTCGCAGGAGGTCGATCAGCTGCTTGGTGTTGCGAACGAAGTCGCCGCCGGTGATCTCGTCGCCGAGCACCGCGTGCAACGGTCGGCCCGAGGCCCACTGGAACGCAGCGGGAGCGAACCCGGGGTCGGGTCGACGTGTCTGATTGACCGACGCGGCGCGCTCCCAGCTGTTGAGGCGATCGCAGAGGACATCGAGGCGTTCTGCCCGGCGACGGAGGTCCTGGCTCGGGTACCGCGGCGGAGGGGGCGCCTCCTTGCTGCGGTGCTCGTAGGTGAAGCAGCTGGCGAGCGCCGCGACGGCATCGGCGTCGAGATCGTCGAAGAGGCCGTCATCGAGGGCCAGCGACACCAGCAGGTCGCTCTCGTGGTAGATCCGGCGCAGCCGTTCGCCCGACGGAGTGAGGTGCCAGCCGTCGGTGTGACCGCAGCGTGCCAGGACCTCGAGGACCGCGTCGAAGCGTCGGACCAGTCCGGAGCCGCGGCGAGCAAGGCGGCGCCGGGCGACCTCCAGGTCGTGGGTCAGCCGGGCTCGCTCGCGGTAGCGGCTGACGACGTCATCGGTGTCGTCGCCACCCCACAGCGGGTGGCCCTCGACCGCGGCCCGGGCGGCGAGTTGTGCGGCGACGAGCTCGGGGTCGACGTCGTCCCATCGGTCATCGATCTTGGAGCGAGCAGCGGCCCGCCGCAGGTTGGTGCGACGAAGTGCCGCCGCTGCTTCAGCCCGGTATTCGGCACGGCGCGGTTCGAACGGCACCGGGAGGTCGACCGTCGCGATGCGATGGGCCGGAGCGTTCAGGTCGTCGGTGCGGAGCTCCACGTCGGCTCCCTGCGCCGTCACGCCTCGCACCCGAACGGCGCCGCCCTTGCGGTACGCGACCGAGAGCACCACGACGGCGTTGTGTGGCCCGCCCTTGCCGCCGCCCTTGTTGGCACCAGTGCGCGCGCCCTTGTTGGCACCCCTGCGCTGGGTACCGGCCGTGCCTCGTCGAGCAGCGACGTCGATCACGTCGCCCGGCTGCAGGACGCCGAGGGACGCCTCGATCTGCGCCCGGCGGTCTCCTTGTCTGGGTCGTGTGGCGTCCAGAGCGTCAAGGGCCGCGACGAAGGTAGCGATCTTCTCGTCGTCGTCGCCCTCCGGTGGGCCGCCGATCAGGTCGAGCTCTGCTGCGAGTCGATCCACGCGGGTCTGGAGCTGCACCGCCGCCCGATCCGCCTGGAACTGGGCGAAGGAGCGGGCCAGGACGGAGTGGGCGGTGTCGCGGTCGTAGCGATGCACCAGGTTCGCCGCCATGTTGTAGGTGGGGCGAAACGCTGACGCGAGGGGGTACTCGCGGCTGGCCACGAGCCGGGCGATCTGGCTGAACGCGACGAACGGCGACCAGAGGACCACCGCCGTGCCTTCCTCATCGATCCCCCGCCGACCCGCACGCCCGGTCAGTTGCGTGAACTGCGCAGGCGTGAGGAACTCGTGGGTCTCGCCGTTGTACTTGGTCAGCTTCTCGATGATCACCGACCGTGCCGGCATGTTGATGCCGAGGGCCAGCGTCTCGGTCGCGAAGACGACCTTGATCAGCCCTTCGACGAAGCAATCCTCGACAGCCTCCCGGAACGCGGGGATCATCCCCGCGTGGTGCGCCGCGACCCCGGCCTGAAGGGTAGCGAGCCACTTGTCGTAGCCGAGCACGTCGAGGTCCGAGTCGGTGAGGACGGCGACCCTGTCCTCGACGAGCGCTCTGATCCGGGAGCGCTCGGCCCCGTTCGTCAGCCGGAGACCCGCCTCGAGGCACTGGTTGGCCGCGTCGGTGCACGCTGCCCGGCTGAAGATGAAGTAGATCGCAGGCAGGAGCGACTCGTCGTTCAGACGCTCCACGATCTCGAGACGGCGAGGTGTTCGGAACCGGCCCCGAAAGCGTGCCGGCGCGCCCCGACCTCTCGGCCCCCCACGTTGCTGACGTCCCGTCGGGCTGCGATCGGCGTCGAAGCGATCGGCCTCCGGGTTCGGTCGGCCGTCGACGAGCACCGGCAGGAGGTGGTCGTGCTCTGAGGTGCGGTCGCCCACCATGTAGAGGCTGTCGAGTCGGATGGGCCGCACGTGCTCGAGCACCGTGTCGGTCGGACCTCTGAGCGCCTGGATCCACTCGCCGAGCTCGTCGGCGTTCGATACGGTCGCCGACAGGCACACGAAGCGCACCGACGCCGGGGTGTGGACCAGGACCTCTTCCCAGACCGGTCCCCGGTAGGCGTCCTGCAGGAAGTGGACCTCGTCGAGCACGACCCACAGGAGGCCGTCGAGGGTCGGCGACGCGGCGTACACCATGTTGCGCAGCACCTCGGTGGTCATGACCACCACCGGTGCCGACGCGTTGATGGAGCGGTCGCCGGTCAGCAGGCCAACCTTCTCCTCCCCGAGCTCCGCCACAAGATCGGAGTACTTCTGATTGGAGAGGGCCTTGATCGGCGCCGTGTAGAAGGCCTTGCCGCCAGCGGCGAGCGCTGCGGCGACGGCGTGCTCGCCGACAACGGTCTTGCCCGAGCCTGTGGGGGCCGACACCAACACGTTGCGCCCGGCGTCGATCGCATCGATCGCTTCGCGCTGGAAGCGATCGAGCTCGAAGTCATGGGCGAACGCCCCGGTCAGGACGATGCTCCAGCGTCGGGGTCGTCGGTGCTGTCGGTGGCGGGGTCGCGTGCACTCTCGCTTGCCGCGGTTGCCGCGCTCGTCTTCTCGGCACGAGCCGCGGCGCGGGCGGCACGACGCGCCTTCTCTTCTTCAGCTTCCTTCGACTTGGCCTTGGCCTTGCGGCGGTTCCACAACCTGCCGATGACGATGCTCACCTCGTAGAAGACGTACATCGGGATCGCCAACGCGAACATGGAGATCGGATCACCGCTGGGGGTGATGCCTGCAGCGATGATGGTGATGAGGACGATGGCTTGGCGCCGCCATGACGACAGGCGCTGGGGTGTCACGACCCCGATCATCTGGAGCGCGACCACGACGACCGGGAACTGGAAGCCGATCCCGAACGCCAACATCATGAACAGCGCCAGCTTGACGAAGTTCTCGATGCCGGAACGGATCTCGACGTCGGGACCGCCGATGTTGACGAGGAAGCTCACCGCCTGGGTGAGGGTCAGGTAGGCAGTGGCGGCACCGGCGACGAACAGGAGTGTCGCGGTGACCGAGAACGCCAGCGCGTAGCGCCTCTCCTTCTTGTAGAGGCCGGGAGCGACGAACCGCCAGAGCTGCCAGACGATCACCGGCATCGCAAGGAAGAGTGCGCCGTAGCCGGCCACGCGCATGCGCAACGTGAACGGCGCGAGCAGGTTCGTCTCCAGGAACTTGCAGCTGGTCTCGGGGTCGAGGTTGGTCAGCGCACGGCAGTACGGCGCGTTGAGCAGGTCGACCATCCACGGGTACAGGAACCACGCGGGGATCAACATGAACGCGACCGTGCCCAGGCAGATCAGCAACCGGTTGCGTGCCTCTCGCAGGTGATCGGCGAGCGCCATGGACGAGCCCGGCCGCTCTGCGCCCTTCAGGACTGCCACGGTCAGGCGGTCTCCCGGTCGGTGGCGAGTGTGGCGTCATCGTCGGACGGTGCAGCGTCGGGCGAGGTGGTGTCATCGTCGGCAGCGTCGGTTTCCGACGCCTCATGGTCAGGTTCGAAGGCGGCAGGTGCGGCAGTGTCAGGGTCCGCAGCCTCAGCAGCCTCAGCAGCGTCTCTGGCCGCAGCGGTGGCGGCTTCTTCGGCCTTGGCGCGTTCGTCCGCCTCTGCTTCGAGCGCGTACTCGGCCAGCTTCTGGCGCGGGCGGGCCGCAAAGTCGCCGAGCTCCCTGAGGGGCTGCATGGCCGGGTCGTCCATCACGCCCTGGACCTGGCCCTGCAGGCCGGACGTCATCGACTTGACCTTGGCGATCATCTTGCCGGCGCTCTTGGCCATCTCCGGGATGCGCTCCGGGCCGAGGACGACCAGCGCGAGGATCAGGATGGCGAGCAGTTCGCCGCCGCCGAAGTTCTGGATCATCGGGCCACGTCGCAAGCGGCGCCGAGTCCATGACTGCACATGGCCACAGCGTACCGGCCGTCGCGCCCTTGTAGGGCCACGCGGACGGGCCCACCGCTGTGCACGGTGGGCCCGTTCCAGTGCGTGCGGATTGTGCCGCTCACCGTGGTGCTGCTCAGCGGTCGTTGATGGCGGTGAGGGTGCTGAACCAATCGGGGGTGGCGAGGAGGTCGTGGAAGTCCAACACGTCGTCGTGGGTGATCGGCGAACCGCCACGCGGCTCGGTCAACTCGGCGGGCATGTGCCACTCGGTGCTGTGGACGCCGGCAGCGAGCAGAACATCGACGACGTGCTGCTCGGCGGGTCGGACCTCGATCATCCTGCACACGGGGCAGCGGAACAGGTAAGTGGCCGACTCGTCGTCGTGGCATTGACGGACGCGTAGATCGCGTGAACGCAGTTCCACGTCGCCACAGTCGCTGCAGGTCGCTCGAATGAGTGCCATCGGGGGGTTCTCCTCGCTGAGGTGCTCCACATCTCTTCGGTCCGCAGTGGTGCTCGGTTGACAATTCCGAACGGGGTTCTTCGTTGACGATATGTCAACGAGGACCGGTCGCCCGGGATTCCACCGGTCGAGGCGTGCAGCGCCGAGCTGCGACACATGACACGATGGCGATCGTCATGTCCGAGAAGCTGCCCTCTCTGCGGAACCCGCCGATCCTGTTCGCACATCGTGGGGCGCGGGCCCATGCCCCCGAGAACACGATCGAGGCGTTCACGTTGGGTCTTCGGTTGGGAGCGACCGGCCTCGAGAGCGACGTCTGGCTCACCGCCGACGGTGTCGCCGTCCTCGACCACGATGGCGTGGTCCGTCGAGGGTTCCGGCGGGTACCTCTCACACAGGTCGCACGCGACGACCTGCCGGAGACAGTGCCGGGCCTTGTCGACCTCTACGAGCGCTGCGGCATGGACTTCGAGCTGTCGCTCGACGTGAAGGACGTCGCATCGGTCGACGAGGTGCTGCGGATCGCCCGCGAAGCGGGAGCGATCGACCGGATCTGGCTGTGTCACCCGGACCTCGACGTCCTGGCGCAGTGGCGCGAGCGCTCTCCCGGGGTGCGTCTGGTCCACTCGACTCGCCTGAGCGCCGTCGGCAAGCCGGAACCGCATGCTGCCCGTCTCCGGGAGCTGAACATCGACGCAGTGAACCTGCACCACTCCGACTGGTCCGGCGGGATGGTGGCGCTGTACCACCGGTTCCGTCGCCTAGCGTTCGGCTGGGATGCGCAGCACGAGCGTGTCATGCGGGCGCTCCTGCAGGCCGGCATCGATGGCGTCTTCTCCGATCACGTGGACCGGCTCGTCGACGTGGCCGCAGAGTCGGACAGCTCGGCCGAACCGCGAAGCGGCGTCCCAGACAGTGCCGGTGAGTGAGTAGCTAGAGCGAACCGATGCGGTTCAGTGGCCACATCACCATGAAGGCGCGGCCGACGATCGAGCTCTGTGGGATGGTCCCGAAGACGCGGCTGTCCGATGAGTTCCCTCGGTTGTCGCCCATCATCCAGAGCTCGCCCTTGGGAACGGTGATCGGTTCGTCGATGCCGTTGGTGACGGTGCCGTCCGGAAGGTACGGCTCCTTCAGCTCGCGATCGTTGATGTAGACCTTGCCGCCCTTGGTCTGCACGGTGTCGCCCGGGAGCCCGATCACCCGCTTGATCAGGTCCTTGGGGTCATTCGGGCCGCCCTGGAGGGCCTTCGGGCGGTCGAAGACGATGACGTCGCCCCGGTTCACGTCGTGCAGGTCGTAGCTCAGCTTGTTGACGAGGACGCGGTCGCCCTCCATCAGCGTCGGCACCATGGATGGCGAGGGGATCTGGAACGCCTGGACGAGGAACGTCTTGACGATGAACGCGACGAGGATCGCTCCCACGATCACGACCGCCCACTCGACCATGTTCCTTGTCGACGAACGCCCGGTGCCGCCGGGCCTCTTGCTGGTCGGAGTGGGTGAACCCGGCGCCACGACCGACGCCGTCGCCTGTGATGCGGCGGGGTTCGGATCGGCGGGGCGGTCAGATCCTGAGGTCGGTTCGGGCATCGGGGCGAGGCTACCGGTGCTCAGGAGTAGCGCCGGAGCACCCGGGCTGCCGCGTCGGCCGCGAGGGGTGCGAGGTCGGTTCCGGTGGCGGCGTCGGTCGCGGTTGCCCGTGCGCCGAGGCGCAACAGCAGCCGGGTCAGCCAAGGGTCCGCAGTGACCTGCAGCTCGACGGTGAGGAATCCGTCGGAGCCGCGTTCGACCGACGTCGTCGGAAATGCCTCGAGGATCCATTCGGCTTCGGGCGGGATCACCAGGATGACCGGGCGGCCGTCGCTCAGGTCGGCCCGCGCGTCGAGCACCGCGTCGGGGTGCGCTGCGGCGGACTCGCCGGTCGGCGTCGCCGCGGTGATCCGGTCGATCCGGAACTCGCGCACCTCGTCGACGGAGCGGCACCACGCAGTGAGGTACCAGTGACCGTTGCGTGCTGCGACGCGAAGCGGGTCCACGTCGCGGGTGGTGTGCTCGTCACGGCCGAACGAGTAGTAGTCGATGTGCAGCACCGACGCGCTGTCGGTTGCAGCGCGAACCGTTGCGAGCACCTGCGGGTCTGCATCGCCGAGCCGCACGTCCACCGCGTCCGACACGCCGTCGCCGAGCACCGCTCCCAGCTTGTCGACCGCCCGCGACAGCACCGGATCGGGGTCCGGACGGTCGAGCAGCGCCTGGCCCGCGGCGTAGAGCACGAGTCCCTCGTCGGACGTCAGGCGAAGCGGTCGCCGGAAGTAGTCGCCGAGGTGGACGAAGATGCGGCCGTCGTCATCGACGTACGCGTCGACGCGTGCGTCGGGAGTGAACGGGTGCACACCCACCTCGTACATGAGCAGGTCCAGGTCCGCGCGCAGGTCACGCTCCGACATCCCGAACCGATCGCAGACCTCGGTCACGGTGGTCCCGGGCACCTCCACGATCCAGGGAAGGATCGACAAGATGCGCTCGACGCGCTCCGATGCGGTCGCCGTGCTCATCGGGTGCCCTCTGCGATCGGAGTGAGCCAGTCGATGATGTCCTGGCGGAGCTCATCCGGGTCGAGCAGCTCGGCGCGCTCCAGGTGCGACAGCACGAAGCTGCGCAGACCCGCAGTGTTGCGCACCGATAGCTCGACGACGATCGAGCCATCGTCGCGTCGCGCCGACACCGTCAGGTCGGGGTCCTCGGCGAGGACCGGACCGGCGACGGTCGCGTCGAGGAGCACGTGCGCGGTGATCACCTGCCCGTCGCCGAGCTCCCACGGCCGAAGTCTGACCTCGGGCAGATCCGCGGGCGGCACGAACGAACCATGGGCGCCGACGGTGACGTCGCCGGTGATGCGGTCGAGGCGGAAGCTGCGGGTGGCGTCGCGGTCGATGTCGTGCCCGCTCACGTACCACTGCCCTTGCTCGTACTGGAGTCGGTGCGGACGCAGGTGCCGCTCCTGTTCCTTGTAGAGGAAGGTCAGCTCGCAGTGTTCAAGGACGCCTGTGAACACCGGAGCGAGCGCGGCCGGCGCGTCGAGGGCGCTGAGCGGCGAGAGGTTCGCTCCGTCGCTGCCGGGGCCAGGGGAAGTAGCGGGGCCAGCGCCTCCGCCGAGCTTGCGAAGTGCGTCGTCGACCTCGTCTTCGGCGATGCCCACCAGCCGAACCGAGGTCGCCGCCAAGTGCAACGAGGCCAGCTCTTCGGGCGTCAGCCCGGGGTCGGGCAGCTCGTAGCGATCCCGGCGAATCCGGTAGCCCAGGCGAGGTGGGTCGGTGTGCTCGACGGTGACGGTCTCGATGGGGACACCGGCGCCGCGCAGATCGTCCTTGTCGCGCTCGAAGGTCCGCCGGAACGTCTCATCGGTGTACTGCTCATAGCCGGGAACCCGGGCCCGCAGCTCTTCTGCGGTGAGCGAACCGCTCGACGCGTGCAGCGCTGCCACGATGTTGAGGAGCCGGTCGACCTTCGCCACGGGTCGCCAGTGTACGGGGTGTGGGCACCGACGCAGCGGAGTTGGCGAGATGGGCCTGGCCTGCTGTAGCGGCGGTCTCAGCGGGTGCCGAGACCGTCCACGAGGTCCGCAGCGAGGCGACCGGCGGCGGCAGCGGCGGCGAAGAACAGCGGGTCCCCGGTGACGTCGCGACCCATGGTGGTGACCCGCATGTCGGCATCGACGAGTAGGTCGGCCGCGGGTGGACCGTCGGTCGGCGCGGCAGCTCGGACGCCGGGCAGCTCGACAGACTCCGGCGGCACGGCGGCGACCCACGGTCGGGCCGAGGTGAGGCGGCAGATCGTGTGCACGTGATGGGAGATCCCGACGTGGCGGTCCCGCCCGTCGCCATCGGATGCCCGTACGCACAACACCGGCTCCGCTCCGAGCATGCGGGACGCATCGAGCACAGCCGCTGCCTCGATCGCGGTCGTGCCGAGCGCGGTGCCGGTGCCGACCACGCCGGGACCCATGCCGACGATCACGACCTCTGCGCCGAGCGCATGCACTGCGAGGCCCAACGCGGACGGCACGGTCACCGCCTCCATGTCGCCGCCGAACGCGTGCCCAGCAGTGACCGTCGACGCGACGATGGAGCGGTCCGTCAACGCGAGCACGGTGTCGGACATGGCGATGGGCAGCGACGCTCCGTCGGTCATCACGTACACGACCCTGGTGCCGGGACGCGCTGTGGCGATCGCGAGCGCCACGAGCGGGACCTGGCTGTGCACGGTGCACGCCACCACGACGGCGCCGTCGAGTGGGTCGTCGCACTCGGGATGCAGGAGCTCGGAGGTGCCGACGTCGCTCTGCAACGACGTGTAGCGCAGCTTCATGACATGGTCGGGGCCTGGTTGGACGACCTCGTCACGGGCCAGGTTCCAGTGCACGACGTGCCAGCCGCCGGTCCCCAGCCCGAGCTCGACCGCGGTGGTGTTGAGCACTACCGCGTCGCCGACGGCGCAGTCGCCGATGAGCGAGGTGGTGGCATAGGCGCGAGAGTCGGAACCGTCGGCCATCCTGACCCGAAGACGCTGAAGGCCCGGACGTTGCGAGATGACCTCGACGACGGTGGCGGTGCGGAACGTGGTCACGTCGAGCTCATTGCCCGGCTCACCACTCGTCGACAGGCATGCTGACGTTGGCGATGGCGTGCGCGTCCCGGAAGGGCTGACCTCGCAGCGCGCCGGGAGCCGGCAGGTCCTCGGGATGATCGATCTGGACGTCCCAGACGGGCAGGACCAGCGCCGAGGCGTGGGCGCCGCCGCGGCCGACCAGATGCGACGCACCGTCGACGGTCGGGTTCTCGAAGCACCAGAACGGGTGGTCCCGGCCGGGCGTGGAGAGCGTCAGCCGGATGCGACTGCCGCGGCGCAGGAGCACGGTCAGCGGGTAGATCGGCAGTCGGAAGCGGACCCACTCCCCTGCCACGAGCGCTCGACGGTCCTCGGGCGCAAACGTGTAGTCGACGCGCAGCTCATCGGAGCGGGCGGGATCCTCGACGGTGTGGATCGGTCGATGCCAACCGCACTGGAGACGGACCTCGTGTCCGTCGGGGCGCACCTCGGTCAACGTTGCCTGCACCGCGGTGTCGGTGGTGCCGGGGCGCAACCACAGATCGACATGACCGGAGCCTGCCAGGACCATCGGCGCGTCCAACGGGGCGGTCTCGTACGACGCGGTGGCCTCATCGGCGAAGCGGGTCCAGTGGATCGCCACGCTCGGCTTGGCGAACTGGTTCATGTCGACGAGGAGCTCTTTGGAGTAGGCCTCCTCGCCGGCGTCGGGGTCATCGGTGTAGCGATCGGCTCCGGCGTCGAGCGGGGCGTCGAACACGAGCGCACCACCATCGGCGAGGAACAGTCGAAGCGGGTGCACGCCCTCTGGTGGGAAGCTCGCAGCCGAGGTCTCGAAGCGATGCGACGTGGCGCCAGGTACCTCGTGGCCGGCGCCGTTCTCGAACAGCAGTCGGACGCGGGGTTCGGCCCGGTACTCCGCGAGCGCTGCTTCGGCGTCGTCGCCGTGGTGGGTGAACCGGTCCGCCTCGAGCTCGGCGCTGAACCCGAAGACCTCGGCGAACTGCGCCGGGGCGAACATGCGGATCATGTCGTTGACGACGGGGACACGGCGTGCGACGTGGAAGCTCAGGAACTCGAACCACCGAAGGATCACGAGCGGGCTGTACCCGTCGGGGTGGTGGCCGTTGAACAGGACGTAGCGCTGCTCCGGGCTGTCGTCGAAGTCCTCGAGCATGAGCGCGAACCGGCTGCCGGTCTGTTCGTCCTGCCACGCTCCGGTCAGGTAGACGGGCACTTCGATGCGCCCGATCTGAGCGGAGAGGTCGCGCCCGCGCTGCAGCGCCTGGAAGGAGTCCGACGCCCGACCGAACTCCTCGAAGTCGAAGTTCTGGCTGCGGATCTGTTGGTTGCGCTCCGCCACGGCGTCGCCGGCCTCGATGCGGCGTTGGTCCCATGCCTGGCCGCCGGCCGATGTCTGCAGGTCCCGGGCGGCGACCCACGCCTTGGTGAAGCCGGAGTTGTAGATGCCGCCGGGCCACTGCTGACGCCACGGGTCGTCGATCACCGACAGCGGAGTGATCGCCGCGAGCGACGGCGGACGCGTCGCTGCGACGTACAGCTGGGTGATGCCCGGGTAGCTGAGTCCGACCATGCCCACCTTGTGGTGCAGCACCCAGGGTTGGCGGGCGACGGTCTCGATCACGTCGTAGCCGTCGGCGGCCTGGGCAGGGCTGAAGACGTCGAACACACCTCCGGAGCACCCGGTGCCGCGCAGGTTGACGCCGACGGCGGCGAAGCCCATGAGGTTGGCGAGGAGCGTGCCGGGCTGGGCCTCGTCGGGATCCGACGGGGTGTAGCCCGAGTACTCGACGACGGTCGGCCACGGCGGCGGCCCGTACAGGTCCTGGTTGGGGAAGCGGACCATGACCGACAGCTCGACGCCGTCTCGCATGGTCATGTAGCTGTAGCCCTCGGGGAGCTCCCGGTCGTAGAACGACTTGTCGGGGACGTCGTGGATCCCGATGACGGTGACGTCGGCGGGAGCGGATCCGTCGTCGGGGGTCACGACGTAGTCGCCGGGTTCGAGTGGATGCCCGGCGGCGACCATCGACGACAGCGCCTTGGGCGAATCCACGACGATCGGATGCTCAGGAACGAACGCAAGGTGCGCGTTGCCCGACTCGTCGGCGACCAGCGTCACGACCTCCGCGCCGTTGCGGCGACGCACCACCAGGCGAGTGCCGGGTGTGGCGCCGGTGACGGTCAGGGTCTCGACGCCCCCGGTGGTGTGCATCTCAGAGGGACTCGATGAGGCGTTCGACGCGTTCGTCGTAGGCCTTGAACGGGTCCTTGCAGAGCACGGTGCGCTGGGCCTGGTCGTTGAGCTTCAGGTGCACCCAGTCGACGGTGTAGTCGCGCTTGCGATCCTTGGCCTTGCGGATGAACTCGCCGCGCAGGCGTGCCCGTGTGGTCTGCGGTGGCGTGTCGATAGCTTCTTCGATGGCGGCATCGGTCACGATGCGTTCGATTCGCCCGGCCCGCTGGAGCTTGTAGAACACCGAACGATCGCGGCTGATGTCGTGGTACTGGAGGTCGAGCACCGCGACGCGGGGGTCGGTGAGCTCCAGGTCATGGCGAGCCCGGTACGCCTCGATCAGGTTGTGCTTGGTGACCCAGTCGATCTCCCGGTCGAGGCTCAGGGGGTCGCTCTCCAGCCCGCTGATGACGTGTTCCCACATGCCGAGCGCCTGCTTCTCCTGCGGGTTCAGGTCGTGGTTGTCGGCGTAGCGCAGCGCCCGGTTCAGGTACTCGACCTGGATCTCGAGCGCCGAAGCTTCTCGCCCGTTCGCCAGCCGGACCCGACGGGTGCAGGTGATGTCGTGGGAGATCTCGCGGATGGCGCGGATCGGGTTCTCGAGGGTCATGTCGCGGAGCACCACCGTCGGGTCCTCCAGCATCCGCAGGATGAGCGACGTGGCACCGACCTTCAGGAACGTGGCGTATTCGCTCATGTTGGAGTCGCCGACGATGACGTGCAGCCGCCGGTAGCGATCGGAATCCGCGTGGGGTTCGTCGCGGGTGTTGATGATCGGGCGGCTGCGGGTCGTGGCGGAGCTGACGCCTTCCCAGATGTGCTCGGCTCGCTGGGCGATGGAGAACTGGGCGCCCCTGGCCGTCTGGAGGACCTTGCCGGCCCCCGCGTAGATCTGACGGCTGACCAGGAACGGGATCAGGACCTCGGTGTAGTGGCTGAGGTCGTCGTGGCGGCTGGTCAGGTAGTTCTCGTGGCACCCGTAGCTGTTGCCGGCCGAGTCGGTGTTGTTGCGGAACAGGTAGATGTCGCCGCGAATGCCCTCTTCGGCCAGGCGCTGCTCCGCGGAGTCCCGAAGTTGTTCGAGGATCCACTCCCCCGCCTTGTCGTGAGCGACGAGGTCGGTGAGCGAGTCGCACTCCGGTGTTGCGTACTCGGGGTGGGAGCCGACGTCGAGGTAGAGGCGTGCGCCGTTGGCGAGGAACACGTTCGATGACCGGCCCCACGACACGACGCGCCGGAAGAGGTAGCGGGCGACCTCGTCGGGGCTCAGGCGCCGCTGCCCGCGCAGGGTGCAGGTGACGCCGTACTCGTTCTCCAGGCCGTAGATCCTGCGTTCCATCGCCGGGTCAACCTACCCCCGCACCCGCCCAGAACCGTGCCGTCCCCGGTTCTGTTGCGCAGAACCGCGGAGAACTCCGCGCTTCTGCGCAACAGAACCGGGAATGCAGTGCCGGCGAGGTGCTCTACGGCGGTGCTGCGGTCAGTCCGCAGCGAGGAGGGCTGCGAGCGCGTCGTCTTCGATGCGCTCGAAGGTCCGACGAGCCCCGCTGCGGGTGAGCACCGCGACCTCGAGCTCCTCGACCGGGATCGTGCGATCCGGTCCGGCGAGTGAGTTGATCGCCGCGGCGACCGCCTGGGCACGCGTGGCGCCCTCGGTCCATGCCGCGCCCATGCGTTCGCCGATGGCGTCGGCTTCACCGCCGAGCACAGCCCAGCCCGTCTCGTCGATGAGGGTGCCGTCGTAGAGGATGTGGAACAGCTGGTCGCCGGACGGGTCGTGTCCGACCTCGGCGACCAGGATCTCGACCTCCATGGGCTTCATCTCATGGGTGAAGACCTGGCCGAGGATCTGCGCGTACTGGTTGGCGAGGCTGCGTGCATCGACGTCCTCACGGCTGAAGGAGAAGCCCTTCAGATCCGCGTGGCGGATGCCGGCGATTCGTAGCTGGTCGAACTCGTTGTACTTGCCAACGCCGGCGAAGCCGATACGGTCATAGATCTCCGACACCTTGCGCAGCATCCGCGACGGGTTCTCTGCGCACAGCAGCACCCCGTCGTCGAACGTGCACGCGACCAGCGAACGGCCGCGGGCGATGCCCTTGCGGGCGTAGTCCGCCCGGTCCTTCATCATCTGCTCGGGGGCGACGTAGAACGGCATGGTCATGGCCGAGCCTCCGGCGTGGTGGTGGACGGGTCTGGATCAGCGACTGGCGGTCGCGAGCCGGCCTGCATGGTGGTCGACATCAGGAGCCGTGTCCGTCGGGTCCGCCGGAGACACCGCCGGTCTCCACGCCGCCACGCTCGCCTTCGAGCTCGGCGAACATCTGCTCGTAGCGCTGACGCAGCACGTCGTCACCGATGCGGTTGAACCCGTCGCGACTGATCGTCGCGACGACGGGGAAGATGCCGCGCAGCAGGTCGGGTCCGCCGGTGGCCGAGTCTTCGTCGGCTGCTTCGTAGAGGGCACGCAACACGAGGTCGACGACCTCGGACTCGGTGAGAGCATCGCGGAAGCCCAACTTGACGACCGTCGCAGCGTGCAGGCTGCCGGAGCCGGTGGCCGCATGGTCGTGCTCTTCGTAGCGGCCGCCGGTCACGTCGTACTGGAACAGCCGCCCCCGTCCGGAGTGGGTGTCGTAGCCGGCGAACAGCGGCACGACTGCAAGTCCCTGCATGGCGGCCGGAAGGTGGTTGCGCACCATCTGACTCAGCTGGTTGGCCTTGCCCTCCAGGCTGACGGGTGCGCCTTCGACCTTCTCGTAGTGCTCGAGTTGCAGCTGGAACAGCCGGACCATCTCCACCGCAGGTCCCGCGGCGCCGGCGATCGCGACGCCCGAGTGGCGATCTGCCGGAAACACCTTCTCGATGCTGCGGTGGCTGATGAAGTTGCCTGACGTTGCCCGGCGATCGCCGGCCATCACGACGCCGTCCGCGTAGCGCACCGCTACACAGGTGGTGCCGTGGGTGATGGTCAGACCACCGGGGCCGTGACCGAGGGCGTCGACTGCGCCGTCGGGCAGTGGCGGCATCAAGCCGGCGCGCTTGACGAGCTCGGCGAAGTTGGGCCCGGGATCGTCCTGAGGGCTGTACAGCGGCAGGTTCACGGGCGGCAGCGTACAAGTGCAGCGAGCGATCCGCGGTCCACCTGCGGGGCTATTCGCCGCCCTTTTGGATGTACGCCTTGACGAAGTCGTCCGCGTTGGTCTCCAACACGTCGTCGATCTCGTCGAGCAGGTCGTCGAGCTCCGCCTTGATCTTGTCCCCCGCCTCGGTGGACGCCGGTGCCTGGTCGACCTCGTCGGACCGACGCTGGGGAGCTGGCTTCTTCTTCAGTTCTCGTTCTGCCATCAGGGATACACCTCCGCGTCGCGCTCACCGTACCGCGGGCGTCGCCGAACTCCGGTGCACATTCGTCACGCCGACGGTTCCCGGCCCGCTTTGTCCCGCGCTGTGGTGGCGATCACCACCACAGCTCGGGACAAAGCCGGTCAGCGGCCGAGTCGGTCCAGCAGGTCGGACGCGGACGTCGCCTCGGCGATCAACGCACCGACGTGTTCCTGGGTCCCCTTGGACGGCTCCAGCATCGGAACCCGCCGCAGCGACGGGGCGCCGGTGTCGAACACCAGCGAATCCCAGTTCGCTGCGACGATCTCCGGCGCGAACCGCGCCAGACAGGTCCCGCGGAAGTAGGCCCGGGTGCCCGACGGCGGTTCGTACGTGGCGACCTCGACCTCGTCGTCGGTGGTCAGACGCTCAAGTCCCAGCTTGCGGGCAAGGCACCGACCCGGGCGCATGTCGTGGTACTGGAGGTCCATGGCGGCGAGCCGCGGATCGGACCACTCCATGTCGTCTCGCTCCCGGTACGCCTGGTAGAGGCGGTACTTCGCCACCCAGTCGAGCTGGTCGGCCAACGTCATGGGATCTGCGTCCAGACCGGACAGCACCGACTCCCACCTCGACATCACCGCATCTCCCACCGACTCCGGCCCGAGCGCCTCCAGACCGCGGGTGTCTGCGTAGTCGCGGGCCTTGCCGAACAGCTCCCACTGGAGGTCGAGCGCGGTGCGCCTGGTCCCGTCGGCCATCTCCAGCGTCTCCGACAGCGACAGGTCCATGGACACCTGGTGCATGGCCGGGACCGGTCGAGCGAGCTTCAGCGGCTCGCCGAGCACGTCGTCCTCGATCATCGCGAGCACCAGCGAGGTCGTGCCCAGCTTGAGGAACGTCTGGACCTCGCTCATGTTGGCGTCGCCGGTGATGACGTGCAGGCGTCGGTACTTCTGGGCGTCCGCGTGCGGCTCGTCGCGGGTGTTGATGATCGGGCGCTTGAGCGTGGTCTCGAGCCCGACCTCCTCCTCGAAGAAGTCGGCGCGCTGGGTGATCTGGAACGGCACCTCCGCGGTGCTCAGGCCAGGCGCTTCGGAGCCGATCTTGCCGGATCCGGTGAAGATCTGACGGCTGACCAGGTGCGGCGTCGCGTGCGCGACGATGCGCCCGAACGGCACTCCCCTGTCGACCAGGTAGTTCTCGTGGCAGCCGTAGCTGTTGCCCTTGCCGTCAGAGTTGTTCTTGTAGACGACGATCTCCTGGCCGTCGTCCATGACACGAGCAGCGGCCGCCATCGACCGGATCAGGATCTCCTCGCCGGCACGGTCAGCCACCAGCGCCGTGTGCGCGTCCGGTGCTTCGGGGCAGGAGTACTCGGGGTGCGCGTGATCCACGTAGTAGCGGGCGCCGTTGGTCAGGACCGCGTTGACCAGGTGCGTCTCTACCTCTGGAGCGAGCGACAGCAGCATGGTCTCTTCGCGTGCATCGTTGCCGGGCGACTCGTCGTCGAAGTTCCATCCGACTCGCTGGGTCCGGTGCGACCCCCGGCCGCTCTCGAGTGCGGCCAGGTACGCGTTGATGAGCATGGACGACGCGGAGATCGGGTTCGACTCCCCCGCGCCCCGCACGAGGATCCCGTACTCCGTCTCGATGCCGCAGATCTTCGGAATGGACACGGGCGGGACCCTACGGCATGGCGCCGTGAGCATCGGGCTCGCACCGGTCGACCTGCCGGTACCCCGCTCGCCGACTGTCGGAGCGCGTCGACCGCGTGGATGCCCGAGCGAGGCGTCGCAGGCCGGCAAGGGAGCACAAGGTACAGTTCGTGCCCTCAGCTCAGAGGGAGCGCGGTGATCCGTTCAAGAAGCGATCGCGATGAGTCGGACGACCCGAGGCCGCTCAGCGACGTCGATGCCGACGGAGCCGTCCAGCTGGTGGCGTCCCCCGATCCTGCACCGACCGGAGGCGGTCCCGGTGTCGTCGCCGCGATCTGGGTCGGCGTTTTCGCACCCTATGTGGTGCTGGCCGCAGCGCTGCTCGGATCGGACTGGTTGCCGGTGCAGGATCAGGCGGTCCTTGACATGCGGGTCCGCGACGTACTCGCGGGCTCCGACGTGCCGCTCGTCGGGGCCTTCTCGCGGTTCGGTTGGAGCCACCCGGGGCCTGTCTGGTTCTACGTGCTGGCCCCGTTCCGGACGATCGGCGGACCGAACGGTGTGCTCGTGGGCTCGATCCTGCTGTTTGGCGCGGGTGTCGCGACCGCCGTCGGGCTGGTCGTTCGTCGCTACGGGCCGATCGTCGGAGCGGTCGCGGGCATCGCCCTCGTACCGGCGATCGCGGCATCGGGGAGCTTCACCCTGATCGTGCCGTGGAACCCCCACCTCGCGGTCGCGTGGTACCCCGCATTCCTGGTCCTGTGCATCAGCGCGGCTGACCGACGCGCCCGCGACCTCGCCCCCGCGGCTTTCCTCGCAGCGGCGCTGGTGCAGTTGCACGTGGGCTACGTGGTGCTGGCGGCGCTGCCGCTGCTTGCGGCGAGCATCGCCACGCTGATCCGCGAGCGGCGCCGGCTGGGCGCCCTGGCTCGCAGCGCGGTGATGCGACCGACGAGCTGGGCATGGCTGGCCGCGGTGGTGGTGCTCTGGCTCCCACCGCTGCTGGAGCAGGCCCGCAATGGCTCGGACGGGAACCTCGTGGCGCTGCAGCGGTTCTTCCTCCATGGGGGAGGCGGCGAAGTGCCCGCTGGTATGCGCTTCGCCGCGGGAGCTCTCGGTGGGGTCCTCCGGCTGCCCTTGACCGGGGTTGGCGGTCGGGGCGAGGCCCGCGAGGCCTTCACTGGCTACCTCATCGCTGGGTCACCGTGGTCGTTCGTCGCCATCGCCGTCGCGCTGGCGCTGACGGTGGTGGTGGCCTCGGTGCGCCGGGACGGACGCGGTATCCGGGTCGTCGCCGTGCTCGGCGTCACCGCCGCGTCGGGTCTGCTCGCGCTCAGCCGCTTGCTGGGTGAACGGTGGCCGTACCTGTTCGTCTGGCGGTTCGTCCTGGTCTGGTGCGTGCTCGCCGGCTGCGCAGTGGTCGTGGCCCGGGGTTCGGCTGTCGGCGAACGGGCGCGGCGCATGCCACTTGGGCCTCAGCGGATGCTCGCCGCCGGCGCGGTCGCCCTGCTCGCGGCGACGACGCTGCTGACAGCGTGGGGGAAGCCCGCCGAGCAGTTCTCCGGCCAGGAAGCCCAAGCTCGTGCCATGCTCGATGCGGTCGAGCGGACCACCGAGCCGCGCGGTGACGTGACCGTCGTCCGTTTCGGTGGCTACCTGATCGGCGTCGCTGACGCCGTGCTCGATCGTCTCGATGAGCTTGGGTGGCCCGTCCGTGTGCCTTCGGACCTGGGCTACAAGTACGGCGATGCGCGCTCGCTCGATCCTGAACGTGCCGACCAGGTTTGGTTTGTGACCGAGGACAGCATCGCCACCACCATCGCGAAGGCCGTGCCCGGGTCCCGTGTGGTGGCGTCGGTGACCCCGCTCGATGCCACTGACGATGCCGAGCTGCAGGATGCGCAACTCGCGGTACTTGAGCGACTTCGCGACGCCGGTCGCGGAGACCTGACGCCCTCGGTGCAGTCCGATCTGATCGACGTGGTCTTGGAGAAGGCCGGCGTCGAGGCGGGCGATGTCGACCTGGGCCGATTGGTCGAGCTCAACCGCGAGGTCGCAGCGTCCGGATCTTGTCGGTGCGCCATCGTCGTGGTGCCACCCGGGATTCCGGCCGACCTCTATGCCGTCTCGGCGGCGCTCCCTCGAACCTGAGCAACGGGGCCCACACTCACCCCTGCAGGGCCGCTCGCTTCCATCTGGCCGTTCCGATCGACGCTCGATGGGACGGTTGCCGTGCCTTGTCGCCCACCGGTGGCGAACCCGTCGTTCATTGATTGTCGTCGCTCCTGCAGCCGGGCGGCCAGGTAGCCGATGCCGATGCACATGAGCAGGTCGAACGGACCGCGCAGACGTGGCACCGACACCGTCACGAGGGACAGAGCGACGAAGCCCCCGACGATGGCGATGCCGGGCCAAGTGCGACGATCCCGCGCTCTGATAGCCGTGCCCGCAAGCCCAGCGGCGACGAACAAGGGGAAGAGGAACAGTGTCGCGTTGCGGAACCTCGTGTCCCGTCCGTCGACGATCTCCGCCGCCCACGCTCTGTGGCCTGGCACCTCGGCGAACGACGCTGCACCACCGACCGCTCGGCGCAGCACCTCCTCCGGATGTGCGCGGATGCCGTCGGCCGCAACGCGGGTCAGTGCGTCGCTCCACGCGGCCTCGTCCGCTGCCAGAGCATGGATGCCGGCATCTTGATACCAGTCGTCGACCGTGGGGTCGACAAACCCGCCGGTGTCGACCGCCGGCGGGCCGTAGATCGCAGCGAGCGTGAACCCATCGGAGGTGACCAGCTTGGGCGTGCCCACGACCACCGCGTTGCGGGCGACCCACGGCGATACGACGCAGACGCAGACGCCGACGGCCACGCCGGCCCGTCGCCAGCCGACCGAGCGCCATAGCGCGATCACCACCACCAGCAGGACCAGGTACGCGTTCGGTCGGGTCAGGAGCAGCAGTCCGACCATCGCCCCGGCCAGGACGGCTCTGCTGTCGAGCAACGCCAGGAGTACTGCCAGGACGAGCACCAGCCCGAGCGATTCGGTGGTCGTGATCGTGTCGTTGGCGATCAGGCTCGGCATCAGCGCGACGGCGAGTCCGGCGACCAGCCCGGCACGATCGCCGGCGATCCGACGGGCGTAGGTGACGGTCAACGCGATGACGCCCAGTCCGATGATGACCGCGAGCAGGCGGCCCGGCCATAGCGCCGCTGGACCGAACAGCTTGGTGGGAACGGCCAGGATCGCCGGATAGAGCGGTGGTCGGAACGCAGTTGGATGCAGTGAGGTGCCCGGATAGCGGGCGGCGAAGCCGTCGCCGGCCGCCAGCGAACGGGCGAGGTCCACGTACTGGCGAGCATCGGACCTCGGCGTCCAGTTGGGAGTGACGACGACCCAGTAGAGGATCCTCACCAGCAGCCCGACAGCGATCGGCACGATCCAGGTCCCTGGGCGAACAGCGCCGGCACGCGCCGACTCAGCGGGATCCCCGGACGCGTCAACGGGCAATCTCTCGATGCCGGCAGCGGTCTGGAAGGTTGCGTCGTCGACGATGAGCGCCACCGTTCGAGCCTACGAACGTTGAACGCAGATCCCTCCGCCCGTCACGATCCCGCCGCTCTCGGACGCCAACGAACGCGCTCCGATGTCGACGAGCGCCGGCCGATGCCAACGCACGTTGACGTGTCGAGCCAGGTCGAGTCGATGGAACTACAGGTACTGACCTGTAGCGACCGCTTCGATGGATCGACCGCCGGTCGGGTCCTCTTTGGTCTCGTCGTGCACCAGCGTCCGGACGTAGACGATGCGCTCGCCCTTCTTGCCCGAGATCTTCGCCCAGTCGTCAGGGTTGGTGGTGTTCGGCAGGTCCTCGTGCTCCTTGTACTCCTGATGGATGGAGTCGATGAGGTCCTGCACGCGCACACCCCTGGTGCCGCCGTCGAGCTGGCGCTTGATCGCCAGCTTCTTGGCCCGTCGCACGACGTTCTCGATCATGGCTCCGGAGGAGAAGTCCTTGAAGTACATGACCTCCTTGTCGCCGTTCTGGTAGGTGATCTCCAGGAACTGGTTCGCCTCGTCGGTGCGGTACATCTCTTCGACGGTCTGCTCGATCATGACGGCCACGGCCTTGGCGGGATCGCCGCCACCGAGGCTGTCGACCTCGCCGGCGTCGAGGGGCACGTCGGTGTTGAGGTATCGAGCGTAGATCTGACCGGCAGCGGTCTCGTCGGGCCGATGGATCTTGATCTTCACATCGAGGCGGCCGGGCCGCAGGATCGCCGGATCGATGAGGTCCTCGCGGTTGGAGGCGCCGATCACAATGACGTTCTTGAGCGTCTCGACCCCGTCGATCTCTGCGAGGAGCTGCGGGACGATCGTGGCCTCCATGTCGGAGGAGATGCCGGTGCCTCGGGTCCGGAACAGCGACTCCATCTCGTCGAAGAACACGATGACCGGCGTGCCGTCAGCGGCCTTCTCTCGGGCCCGTTGGAACACCAGTCGGATGTGACGCTCGGTCTCGCCGACGTACTTGTTCAGCAGCTCGGGCCCCTTGATGTTCAGGAAGTAGCTGCGTGCTTCTTTGCCGGTGGTCTCGGTGACCTTCTTGGCGAGGGAGTTGGCGACGGCCTTGGCGATGAGCGTCTTGCCGCAACCCGGCGGGCCGTACAGCAGGATCCCCTTGGGCGCGGGCAGGGTGTATTCACGGAACAGGTCCTGATGCAAGAACGGCAGCTCGACCGCGTCGGTGATCGCCTCGATCTGATCATCGAGGCCACCGATGTCGGCGTAGTCGATGTCGGGTACCTCTTCGAGGACGAGTTCCTCGACCTCGGGGCGGGGCAGCTTCTCGAGCAGCAGCGCCGAACGCGAGTCCATCAGCACGTTGTCACCGGCACGAAGCCGGACCCCGGTGAGCTGCTCCGCGAGCTCCGCGACTCGCTCCTCATCGGCCCGGCCGACAACGAGCGCTCTTCGCCCCTCGTCGATCAGCTCCTTGAAGGTGACGATCTCGCCGGCGACTTCGGGCGGGCGCACCATGATCACGTTGTAGGCGTCGTTGAGCACGACCTCGCAGCCGCGCTTGAGCTCGTGCGGTTCGATCCCGGGGCTGACCTCGACACGCATCTTGCGGCCTGCGGCCTGCACATCGACGGTCTCGTCGTCGTTGACGCCGAGCAAGGTCGCATACGCCGCGGGCGGTTGGGTGAGCTTCTCGACCTCGTCGCGCAGCGCCGAGATGTGGTCCCGAGCTTCTCGGAGCGTGAAGGTGAGCTTCTCGTTCTGGCTCACGGCCTGAGCGAGTTGCCCCTTGGTCTCCAGCAGCCGCTCCTCGAGGGTGCGGACCCGCTTGGGCGCGTCCTGCAAGCGACGGACCAGGCCCGAGACCTCTTCTTCGAGCTCGCGAACCTGCTCACGCAGCACAGCGCTCTCTGACGCGTCATCAGATGAGCTCGTCGGCTCCTGGCTGTCAGGGTCGTGCACCGGACCTCCTGGGCATGTCGTTGCGGCGTGTTCCTCTTCGTGTTCTACCCCGTGAACGGCGCGATGCAATGCCACACGAGCGAATGCTTTCGATCGTGGCGAAGCCGCCATCGTTTGCCGCCCTTCGTCGTAGGACCCAGGCATGGTGCGATGTGGCGGGAGTTTCCACCGGGATTGCCGTGGAAATTGTGGACTGCGAGTATGCTGCACACAGCAGTCAGCGCCCCGCCCCTCCCGGTCACCGACGTGATGGGGCCCGACACGTGAAGGCAGGATGACATGGGCATGAAGGTGTGGATCGACCAGGACCTGTGCACGGGTGACGGTCTGTGCGAGGAGATCTCGCCGGCCGTGTTCACGTTGCTCGACGACGGTCTCGCCTACGTCAAGGACGCCAACAAGGTCTACAACGACCCGGCCGGCGCCGAAGGGCTCGCCGAAATCCCCGACGGGGAGCTCGAAGGCGTGATCGAGTCCGCCGAAGAGTGCCCCGGCGAGTGCATCTTCATCGAAGTCGAGTGATCGTTCGGCCCTGAGCCCGACCCGTCAGGATCGACGGCACCCAGGTGCGGACGATCCCGATCGCGACACGTTCCAGAAAGGGGCGGGACCCATCGGGTCCCGCCCCTTTCGCGTGCATCGATACCGGATCAGGGAGCCGATGTTGTCGGCGCTGAGGTGGTCGTCGTTGCTTCCGTGGTCGTGGTGGTCGGCCGGGTGGTCGTCGGTGCCGTGGTGCTCGGGCGCTCGGTCGTCGTCGGACGAGCGGTCGTCGTGGGGCGAACAGTCGTGGTCGCTCGTCCTTCGGTGGTGGTCGTGACCAACGACGTCGTCGTCGACGTCGTGGTGGTCGACCCCGAGTCGCTGCCGCGCACGATCGCGAACGCGACGAGCGCCACCAGGATGACGAGCAGCGCGATCACCGCCCACGCCCAGCCTGGCACGGCCTTCTTGGGCTCCGACTGCTGCGGATACTGGCCCTGGGGGTACTGGCCCTGCGGGAGGTTCGGATCCTGAACCGGCGCGGGCTGGGTCGGGTACTGGCCTGGCTGCGCCTGCGGCGGGTAGCCGCCCGGTTGCGGCGGCTGAGCAGCTTGGGTCGGCGGCATCACCCGGGTCGGATCCTCGTCGGGCACTCCGCCCACCGGTGGGTACTGATCGGTCATGTGCCGAACGCTACTGCCGGGTCCCACCGGTCCCGGCGATGGCATCCACCCTGGGTCACGACGTGCACGGGCCGGTGGCCACGGCGCTGCCATGTGGCTTCGACAGCAGGTCGGCGAGCTGGCGCTGGTCCAGCGCATAGGCAACCTGTGGACGGTCCTGCGAGATCGCCACGGCTACTGCGATGACGCCACCATCGGAGCGGATGACGGCGCTACCAGAGTCGCCGGGCGCGAGATCGCTGGACAGCACCAGGAGCTCGCGGTTGACCTCGTTGCGGTCGTAGATGTCGAGCCCGGTTGCGTGCAGCTCCTCGCCCACCACGAACGGTGACGGGTCGAACGGGCCGCCGCCGGGGAACCCCATCACCAGGCCGGCATCGCCCTTGTTCGACGCGGCCAGCGGCAGGACCGGGCGGTTGAGGTCGGTCGACAACAGCGCCAGGTCAACCTGCGGATCGAAGGCAACCACCTCCGCGTTCGCTCGCGTGCCGTCGGTCGCGATCAGCTCCAGGTCATGGGTGCCGGCCACGACGTGCGCATTCGTCGCGACAACCCCTGGGGCCACCACGAAGCCACTGCCCGACTGGATGAGGTTGCACGCCTCGCCGCGCACCTTCACGACGCTGCGAGCCCACCGGGCCATCGTCGCGCCGTCGACGCCGCTCGTCGTCGGTACCGGGGGAAGCTCCTGCTGCGGTGCTTCGCCGGTGAACAGCTGCGGGAACCTCCCGTCGAGCGCTTGGCGTTCGAGCTCCAACAGGCTGGCGGGCGGGTCCGGAAGGTGCTCCAGGCTGAACGACGCGAACGTCGAGCCCTTCGTCGAGTCAGCCGCCCAGCCCTTCGTCTGCGACATCACCGGGACCAGCAGCCATGCAATCGTGGCCACGGCGACCACGCCGAGCGCTGCACCTCCGACCTGATCGATCCGTCGTGCAGCCCCCTCCCTGACGGGTGGCGCGATCCGCGAGCCGATCGCCACGCCGATGCCCTGGCCCAGCGACGCGAGTACCACGAGCACGCACAGGGCGATCATGACGACTGCCCCGCCGCTGGTGATCCCGAGGCGATCCAACAGCGGTGGGATCACCGCGATCGCGGCGCCGATGCCGATACCTGCACCGATCCAGCCGACGGCGCGCGTCATGAACCCCAGCCTCCACCCTCCGATCGCCGCGAGCACCGCAGCGACGATCAGGACGACGTCGAGCCCGTTCACAGCTGGGTCGGTCCGGGCGTGTGCGGCGGTCGGCTCAGGCGCCCAGGCGGGCGACGGTCAGGAAGCCGGTGTGGGCGACCATCCGGTGGTCAGGGCGCACCGCCTGGCCTTCGACGTACCAACCGCGCTGGAGGACCTCGATGGTCTGTGGGGCGAAGAAGTTCGAACGTTCGAGGATGCCTCGGAGCTGCATCACCTGCGTCACGCTGGGCGTGTAGGCGAGGATCAGTCCACCAGGGCGCAGGGCCTTCTCCGCGTGTGGGACGACGTTCCAGGGCTCGGGTAGATCGAGGATCACCCGGTCCACACCGACCTCGTCGATGCCGTCGTAGCAGTCGCGCAGCTCCACCCGGTAGCGATCGAGCACCTCGGTGCCCATGAACTTCTCGACGTTCTGGCGGGCGCGGTCGGCGAAGTCCTCACGCAGCTCATAGCCGACGATGTCGGCACCCGCGCGCAGCATCCCCATGGACAGCGCGCCTGAGCCGACCCCGCTCTCCAGCACCCTCATACCGGGCCCGATGTCGCCGAGCATCAGGATCGGCCCGATGTCCTTGGGGTAGATCACCTGTGCACCGCGAGGCATCTTGAGGATGAACTCGCTCAGCGTCGGGCGGATGACGAGGAGCACCTGACCGCGGTTCGTCTCGATCCGACTTCCCTCGGGGATGCCCATGACGTCGTCGTGGCGGATGAAGCCCGAGTGGAGGTGGAACTCCTTTCCGGGGGTGAGCGTCGCTTGGTAGCGGCGGTCCTTGTTGTCGACGAACTGGACCAGGTCGCCTTCGGCGAGCAGTGGATCGGTCACGGGGAGGTGGTTCCTGTGGGTTCGGGGGTGGACGGGACGTCGGTTCGGGCCGGGTCGTGTGGGTCTGCGCCTGACGATTCCGGTTCGACGAGCGGTGCATCGCTCGGTGCATCGCTCGGTGCAAGGCGTGACGTGATGGAGACCGCTTGGACGATCGGGCCGGCGGCGACGTGCCCGCCAGCGCGGTCGACCAGGCGGCAGAACGCGCACAGCTCGGTCGAGGTCGGCGATCCGCAGCGGATGCAAGGGCTCAGCTCGCCGGTAGCGGCATCGGCGGACGGGTTGCCGGGGACGTCAGCGCCCGGGCCTGCGAGCTCGACGGCCTCGGTGGTCCCGGTGGGCCCGCTGGCGAAGCGGTCCGCGGCATGACGGAGGAACGAGAAGTAGAAGTCCGCCTTGGTGCCGGGCGAACGCACTTCGATCTCGTTGAGTGCGTCCTTGTAGCCGAGGTGCTTGTTGCCGCTCGACATCGGGCACTCGTCGACCAAGTAGTCGATGCCCGACACGATGCAGTACGCCGCCATCTCACGTTCGGTCAGTCGGACGAGCGGCTTCACCTTGCGTGGGAACCCGTTGCCCGCTTCGAGCACCGGCCGTTGCCGGCCCAGGTACTCGGTCTGCCAGCGCAGCACGTTGCCGAACAGCACCGCCGCCTCGTCGTCGAGGTTGTGACCGGTGACGACGACGTCGTAGCCACCCTCGAGTGCAGCTCGGTCGAACAGGTGCCGCTTGGACAGCCCGCACGCGCTGCACGGCGTTCGCCGCGCCGCACGGGAACCGCTCGGCACGTCGTAGCCGTACGCCTCGACGAGATCGACCTCGAGCAGCGTTGCGCCCCGGGGTTCGGCCCGTTCGGCTGCGAATCGCCGCACGTAGTCACCCGAGGTGTCGCTGTAATCGCCGATCCCCAAGCCGATGTAGAAGCCGTCGGCGTCGTAGCCCAGATCGAGCAGCATGTCCCAGATCGCGAGCGAGTCCTTGCCGCCGGACACGGCGACGAGCACCTTGTCGTCGGGCTGGAGCATGTCGAAGTCCGAGATCGCCTTCACCACTTGGTCTCGACAGAACTTGGTGAAGTGCTCCGGGCAGAAGTTGGCGTTGTGGCGCGGCAGATCGATGATCGCCGGTCCGCGGCAGACCCGGCACTTCACGCCGTGGGTCCGTTCACGTCGCGCCGCCGGAGATCACGGGTCGCACTTCGACGACGTCGTCGGCCTCGAGTCGGGTGTCGCCAGCGACGATGGTGCCGTTGCGCACCACGAGCACGGACTCCCGGTTCACTCCGAGGCGTTCGAGCAGGACCGATACCAGCACCGGCGCGTCGGCCTGGATCTCACGGTTGGGGTTGCGGAGCTTCACGAGCACGGCGCCCATCATGGGCGATCCGGGCCCGATCGTCATAGGCGGGCCTCGGCGTTGTCCATCGCCGGTGGCCGATCTCGGCGCGGATGCGACCGTCTGCGGTCGTTCTCACCCACGAACGCCGGCGATGGTCCGATCTCGGCGCGGATGCGACCGTCCGCGGTCGATCTCACCCACGAACGCCGGAGCGGAGGTTCTCGGGACCGTCGTTGGTCAAGCGAGGACGGACAGCACCGCCGCCAGGTACGCCTCAGGTGCCTCGTTCTGGGGGTAGTGCCCGGCGCCGTCGATCCAGATCCGCGTCGCGTCGGGGCGTTCCTGGAGCAGTCGGTCGGTCATCGCCGCAACGGCGATCGGGTCCTCGGGGCCCCAGATCACCGCCAGAGGTGACGGGTGACGTTCGATCGCACCGGTGAAGCGGGCTTCGTTCGTCCGTCGTTCCTCGATGTAGCGGATCGTGCGCGGCAGGAGCGCGTCACCGCCGTCGTGGCACACCAGCTCAGCAGCGCCCGACATGTCGACGTCACGGTGACCGTCCGACAGTGTGGCGACCAGGCTGGCGGCGATCAGCTCGGGACCGGGTCCGAGCGCTCCTGGCTCGTCGGGCAGCGACAGCAACAAGAGCTGACCGTCGGTGAGATGCGCCATTCCGATGTAGATCGAGCCGTTCGTGACGATCCGACGCGTGATGGTCACGTCCCATGTCCCCTCCATCTGGCGAGCGAGGAGCTCCCCGCCGACGGTGTCGCCCATGTCGTGGGTGAGGAGCGCAAGGCGATCCACGCCGAGCTGCGCGCACACGCCGGCGACCGCGTCGGCGGCGCCGGCGATCGTGTACGGCCGGTTCGGCTTGTCGGACAATCCGAATCCGGGCAGGTCGACGAGGACCACACGCCGCGTGTCGGCCATGGCGTCGACGAGGTGCGCCCAATCGAAGCTCGACGTGGGGAAGCCGTGGATGACGAGCAACGGATCGCCGACGTCAGCGTCGCCCGGGTTCGTCGATGCAACATCGAACACCGCGACCTCCACTTCGGCGAGGTCGGGGCCGGCCACTTGCATCTGGATGGCTCGGGCAGCCCAATCGGCCACGTCAGGATGGGTCCAGTTCGTCACGACGGCGAACCTAGTGACACGACCGACGACCTGCTCGCCGTGGTGGGCGGGATCGCGCCGAGTTCGGCGGCCGGGGCCGATCGTGGCGCGGATGTGCCCGTGGTGGGCGGGACCGCGCCGAGTTCGGCAGACGAGCCCGGGCGACGCTGGTCAGTCGTCGGCAGCGTCGTAGAAGTGCACGTGCTCCGGGCTGCGGTCGAGCCCCCGCTTGGCCCGCACCGCGTCGAAGCGTCGGGAGCGGATCGAATCCAACTCCCGGGTCACCGTGGACAGCTGCTCGTCGGTGGCGATCTGCTGCTTGGTCGGTGTCATCAACCGGTCGAACCGAGCGCCACGGGTTGCCTCGCGTGCGGCGGCAGCCGCGTGGCGTCGGGTGCCGGGGCGACGCCGATCGAGTCGCTTCTGGGCCGAGCGCAGCTTTCGGGCCGAGCGACGTTGCCGCTTGGTCGGCTGTGCGAGAGCTCGTTGTCGAGACTGCAACCCGGCCTTTCGGCGGGCGAGCTTGCGCTCCTCGCGCTTGGGCGCCGGTCGGGCGACGACGGTGTAGGTCTCGCCTGGACGCAGCCGAACGTGCGAGACGGGGACCTCGTCGCGGTCGACGGCCTTGCGGGCCTCGTCGACGAGATAGGCGGACGCTCTGCCTGTGACCTCGGCACCGAAGCCGTCCCCGACTGCCTTGGAGATGGCCTTGGCGCCGAGCCAGGTCCAGAAGGCCATCAGCCGCGCCGAACCTCGATGACAGCCGACGATCGCTTGCCGCCACGTCGGCCGAGCAGGAACGCGGCGAGCAGCGCCAGCACGCCCACCACTGTGGCGACGGCGAGCAGCTGGTTCTTGGCGTTCTCGACCTGTTCGACCGCTTCGCCCTGGATGGAGCCGAGCTTGTTCTTGATGTCGGACGGGGTGATGGGTCCGGATGGGCTGGTCATCGGGCGCTCCCCTGCTGGTTGATGAATCGGACGAGACGGCGGACGAACAGCCCGGCGATGATCGCTCCGACGAGGAACGTCACCGCGTACGGCACCCAGGTGAACCAGCCGCCGTTGGCCTCGGCCGGGTCGTTGAAGATGTCGACCTCCTGCAGGCCGCGCAGCAACGCCAGCAGTCCGAAGCAGAGGCCGATGCCGATGAACATGGCACCGCTGAGCCCGAACGCCATGTAGCGCTGGAGCGTCTTGAGCGGATCGATCGTCTCCTGCTTGGCATACGCGACGACCAGGTCCTTGAGCTCGGCGGCCTGGGCGATCGGCCCGCTGGGCGCCGGCGGGGGCGCGTTCCACGGCCGTTGGCGCAGGCCTGACGGGCTGTCGGTTGTCGTGGGGTCGGCCACGTCGTCTCCTTGGGTCGCCGACTGTTGTAGCAGCCGGACGGGTCCTCGGGGGTCAGTCGCCGCCGAAGGAGAGGCGTGCCCTGACCAGCTCCTCTTGTTCTGCGAGCAGCGTGGCGAGCAGCGTCAGCCGCGCCGACACGTCCGCTGCGGCGAGGACGGCGAGGCGGTCGAGCGGGCCGAGCGGTGCTGCAACACCGAGCTGGTAGGACCGGCGCACCGGGTCGGCGTCGAGCTCGAACGGGTCTGGCAGCGCAGGTCCGCCGAGCTCGGAGCTGAGGGCTGCCACTCGCTGCACCGCAGCCTGGATCGGATCGCACCGCCTCAGCAGGTCGACCGGGTCATGGGGCACAGGATCGGGCCATCGCTCGACCATGGCCCTGGGGTACGGGTCCTCCGCGAGCCAACGAAGGACCCGGATCCGCTCCTCCCCGACGCACCACAGGGCCCACCGGCCGTCGGGTGCAGCGCGTGCGTCGAGCACTCTGGCGGTGCAACCGATCGCCGTTCGCACGTCACCGCCGCCGACCTCGCTCCCCCGCTCGATGAGGACGATGCCGAACGTCGGCTCGGCAGCTGCGAGCACGTGCTCGACCATCGTCCGGTAGCGGTCCTCGAACACGTGCAGCGACACGAGCATGCTCGGCAACAGCACGCTGCCGAGCGGGAACATCGCCATCTCTTGTGATGCCCCGCGCATGTCTGCGGCTTCACCGGTCGGCACCGAGGCACCGTCGTCGGAACCGGGCTCGGTGGCCATGGTCAGGCCTGGCTGGGCGGCAGCGGCGCGAGCGAGGTGACCGGCGGGCTCTGCGGATAGCTCATGAGCGCTTGGAGGAGTTGGCCCTGCAACGCCAGATCGGACGCCTGGATCGGGCGACCGCTCGGGTTCTGCAGCGTCGAGAACGCGAGCGGGCGACCGCTGGTCGTCCTGAGCCATCCAGACAGTGCGGTCACGTCGTTGAGGGTGCCGGTCTTTGCGGCCACCGCGCTGCGCAACGGCTCGGCCAACAGGCGGTCGTCGAGCGTGCCGGGCTGACCGGGACGGGCGAGCCCCTTGGCGATCGGGCCGTCGGCACCGTTGCGTTGGATCACCGCGTCGAGCAACGCGCAGGTGGCGCGGTTGTCGCGGGTCAGGCCGGAGCCGTCGTAGAGCTGCAACCCTTCGACGGGCAGCCCCATGGCGGTGAGGCTGCCGACGAGGACCTGGATGCCGCCGGCGGTGGAACCGACGCTGCCGTCGTGCGCTGCGAGCTCCTTGATGAGCATCTCGGCGGTGGTGTTGTCGGAGAAGGTGAGCATCTGATCGGTCAACTCGGCGATCGTCAGCGACGGCAGGGTCGTGATCTCGGTGGCTCCCTTGGGGGCGACGCCGGCCTTGGGTGCTCCGGCGACGGTGACGCCCCGAGCGTTCAGCAGCGCGGTGAACACCGTCGCTGCGTGCAGGGCAGGGTCAGGGGCGGGCGCGCCGGTGCCGCCCGGCTTGATCGGGTCGATGGTACGAGCGTCGTTGACCATGAGGGCGCCGAGGTTGGATGCGGTCCCATCGGTGATGTAGCGCTGCGGCCACTTGGGAGCGGTGCGGACGTCGTCGTAGCGCGAGCCGTCACCGACGACGGAGCCGGTGACGTTGCGGATGCCCGCTGCGACGACCTGGTCGGCGAGCGCCTCCATCGAGCTGGTGGGCTCCTTGCCGTGCGCGGTGAGCGCAGTGGACGTCGCGGTGCTCAGGAGCGGATCGCCACCGCCGACCAGGAACAGGTCGCCGTTGACCGTGGCGCCGGTGGGTGGGGTTGCGGACACGACCCTGGTCGCGAGCTTGGTGTCGGCGCCGAGCACATCGAGCGCTGCGGTTGCCGTCAGCAGCTTGGTGTTCGACGCAGGAGCGAGGGGCGTGTCGGCGCCAGAGGCCGCGAGCTGCGTGGTGCCGTCGGTGACCAACACGCAGCTCGCGGCCGGGAACCTGGCGATGACCGGGTCGACCGCCGCCTTCGCGGCACGGGCGGCGACGGGTCGTGCAAGCAGCTCGGGTGAGCGGCGGGCCGAGAGGAGCGGCGTGACCAGGTGCGACGTCGGCGGCTCGCCCTTCGACGGAGGAGTCCCGCCGTCGGAGGCGACAGCGAACGCGCAGCAGCCGGCACCCACGAGGGCAAGCACTCCCGCAGCGGTGAACCATCCCCGGCGGCGGCGCTTGCGGACCTTGGGGGCGTCGGGCAGGACCGGTGCGGTCAGCCCCGGAGTCAGGCCCGGGACGGGACCGACCGGGCCCTGAGTGGCACCCGGCGGTGCGTCACCGGCAGGTGCATTGCCGACACCCGCTTCACTCGAAGCTGGCGGCTCGCCGCCCGCTGGCGTGTTGGCCGGGATCGCAGTGACGCGACCGGTTGTTCCTGGAGCGACGTCGGCGCCGATCACGCGCACCGACGTGTCGCGCCCCGCGATCGATGCCGGGTCGTGCGACAGAACCGGCGGCTCGCCCCGAACGGGTTCAGCCTCAGCGGTGCCATCGAACGGCGGTTGTGTCGTCACGGCTGGGAGAGGTTGCGTCGCGACAGGTATCGGCTGCGTCGCCACAGGTGGCCGAGTGCAGTGACCGCACGGTCGGCCGAGGGGTAGCACACCCGACCAGTTGCGCGGACGGTGGCCGGCCCAGCGTTGTCGGGGAACGCGACCGCGATCTCGGTCGCCGTCAGGATCGGCTTGCCTGTCGCCGCCGACACGTCGTGTGCGGCTTGTGCGAAGCGGGCGTCCTGGCGCTCGTGGTACTCCACGATGCGCTCGAGTCCGTGATCGGGGTAGAAGGCGCCCTCACGCATCATCCGCGCCTGGTTCGACTGGATGCCGAGCCCGAGGTAGATCACGGCGTCGACGTGCGGGTCTTCCGCGATCAGCTGCAGCACCTGCGGGATCGTGTCGCGGGTCTCGCCGCCTGCGAGATCGACGGGGTTGTTGCGGCTCCAGCGCGGCGGCAGCAGTTCGTCGATCTTGGCGAGCAGCTCGTCGGAGAGGGTCGCCAACTGGAGATCGGGGTGGCGGGTGATCGCGTCCGCGGTCACCACTCCCCAGCCGCCGGCGGTCGTCATGATGACCACACGGTTGCCGTTCGGGAGCGGTTGGGTGGCGAACGTGGCGGCGGCCTCGAACGCCTCTTCGACCGTTGCGGCACGGGTGACGCCCATCTGACGGCACATGCCGTCAAAGGTGCGGTCGTCGGTCGCGAGCGATCCGGTGTGGCTGGCAGCGGCTCGCGCTCCGCCCGCGGTCGCGCCACCCTTGAGCACCACGACCGGCTGCGCCGCCGCGGTCTCGCGGAGCGACGCGGCCACCGCTGCGCCGTCGGTGACGCCTTCGATGTACGCGAGCGACACCGACGTGGCCGGGTCTTCGGCGTAGAAGCGCATGACGTCGGCCACCGTCGTCGCCGCGGCGTTGCCGCACGACACGGCACGCGAGATCCCCACGCCGGTCGCGCACGACCAGTTCATGAAGCTCGAGACGAAGTTCCCGGACTGGCTGGCGACGCCGATGTGTCCTGCCGGCGGGTACGGCGCCACGATCTGGGCGCACAGGTCCGATGGCGTGGACACGATGCCCTGGCCGTTCGGGCCGACGAGCAGGATGCCGAGCTCGTCGCACAGCGCCACGAGCTCACGCTGGGCGACCTGGCCCTCAGGCCCGGACTCCGCGTAGCCGCCCGAGGTCAGGAACGCAGCGCGGATCCCCTTGGTCGCGGCGGTCCGCAACAGCTCCGGGTTGGCCGCGCGGGGCGTGCACACGAAGATCAGTTCGGCCTCGTCGTCGGGCAGGTCGTCGAGCGACTGCAACGTGTCGACGCCGAGCACCGGGGCGCCCTCGAGGTTCGTTGCGAACACCTTGCCCTGGTAGCCGCAGGACATGATGTTGTGCAGGCTCACGAAGCCGAACTTGCCCGGGTGGCTGGACGCACCCGCGATCACGATGCCCTTGGGATCGAACAACGACATGAACGCGGCGACGTCGACGCCGTCCACGGTTGCTCCTGGTGCCGATGCTGTGTTGGGAGCGGCTGCTGTCCTGGGAGCGTCGGTCATGAGGGCACCTCCTCGTCGGCGGCGAGCTCGACGAGGGCGTCGACGGCGACCGCTCGGCCCTCGTGGATGATCAGCGGGTTGAGGTCGGCCGAGACCAGTTCCGGGTGGCTGGTCGCAGCATCGGAGAGGCCGACGAGCACGTCGACGACCGAGGCCCGATCGAGCGCCGGTTCGCCGCGGAACTCCCCGAGGAGCGCCTGGGAGCGCAGGTCCTCGATCATCTCCTCCGCGTCGATGCGGGTGATGGGAACCAGCCGCACGCTCACATCGGCGATTGCCTCGGCGAGCACACCACCGAGGCCGAGCAGCACGGTCTGCCCGAACTGCGCGTCGGTGGCGATGCCGGCGATGAGCTCTCGGCTCCCCGACAGCATCGGCGCGATCAACACGCCCGTCGCACGATCGGCCGGGGTGGCGGCGTCGAGTAGCGCCTGAGCAGCGGCGAGCACAGCGGCGCTGTCGCCGAGGTTCAGTCGGACCAGGCCGCGTTCGGTCTTGTGGGCGATCTCGTCGCCGCAGAGCTTGGCGACGACGGGGAAGCCGATCGCTTCGGCACCGGTGGCGGCGTTCGCAGCATTCGTGACTAGGCGCTCGTCGGCGAACGGGACACCGAACTCGGACAGGAAGGACTTGGAGTCCGCCTCTGACAGCGTGCTGGTCCTGGTCGCGTTCGTTGGCGGCGATGACGGCGGCGATGACATGGACGGCCACCCTACGCGGCGCCGTGGGCTCGTCGTGGCCGTAGCATCGCTCGGATGCAGATCGTCTCAGCGCTGTTCGCCGATGACATCCAGGTGCGCCAGGCGACCGGTGGTGCCGCTCGCCTGGACCTCACAGGGATCCAGTTCTCCAGTGCGGCCCCGAGCCCGTTTCCGGTCACCGTCACGCCGCACCTCGTGGTGATCGTGCGGTGTCCGATGGATCACTCCGGCAACGCGGCGCTCGAAGTGGTGTTCCGCCGGGTCGGCTCGACGGGCGGTGAACAGAACGGCGGTGAACAGAACGGCGGCGACGGTTCCGAGGGCGACCAGGTGGCCCGAAACGTCCAGGCGCTGCAGATCGAACCGGGCAAGTTCGCGTACCGACTGGTGCGCCCCGAGCTCGACTACCCGGCGCCGGGCACCATCGAGGCTCACTGCCGCATCGACATGGGCGAGGCCACCGTCGTGCCGTACACGTTGCTCGACCCGGTCGACTGAACGCACCGCTCCGATGCACTGGCGCACCTCCGTGCAGGGGCTGACTTCAGCGCCCGCTCCCGTCGACGTCGTACCCGCGTCGACGCTCCTGGCGTCCCACCGGTCGAGATGACCGTCGTCGGCGTCGCGCTCAGCGAGCACCCGCTCGCCACCCACGCAGTCGGCGAGACCGTCGGGCACCTGTTGGACGTCGGCGGTACACGACCCGATCTGGTGGCGGTCTTTGCCACCGAGGCGCACCTCGGCATGCTCGAGGACATCGTCGCTGCCGTGCGACACCTGTTGGAGCCCAGGGCCCTGATCGGAGCGTGCACCCAGTCGGTGCTGACGGGCGCTCGTGAGGTCGAGGACCACTCCGCCCTGGTGATCCAGGCGATGTGGTTGGGTGGCGCTCGCATCCGGCCGATCCGCATCGATGCGGTGCCCGGCCCCGAAGGGACGCACCTGCGCGGCCTTGGGGCGCTGGATGGCGCAACGGGCACCCTGGTGCTGCTCAGCGACCCGTTCAGCTTCCCCGCGCAGGTCGCGCTCGGCGACCTCGCCGTGACGGCGCCCGGGCTGTCGGTCGTCGGCGGCGCTGCATCGGCTGCTCGCCGACCGGGTGGCAACCGATTGCTGCTCGACGCGGCGATCGTCGACCACGGCGCCGTGGCGCTGCACATCGACGACACCGTCGCACTCGCCGCCGCCGTGTCACAGGGTGCACGTCCTGTCGGCCAGCCGTTCACCGTCACCGCAGCGGAGCGGAGCCGGGTGCACGAGCTCGGGGGACGACCCGCATATGAACGTCTGCGCGAGGTGCTCGACTCCCTCGACGACACCGACCGCCTGCTTGCATCGTCGGGTCTGCAGATCGGTCGGGTGCTCGACGAGCAGCGAGAGGAGTTCCGTCAAGGGGACTTCCTGGTGCGCACCGTGCTCGGAGCCGACAAGCAGGTCGGCGCGCTCGCCGTCGACGACGAGTTCCCCGTCGGTTCCACGGTGCAGTTCCACATCCGCGACGCCGCCACCGCACTCGAGGACGTGACGGCGACGCTCGGCGGGATGCGTGCGGCGGGTGCGCTCTGCTTCGCCGACGTCGGCCGAGGGTCGTCGTTCTTCGGCGCCCCTGACGCAGATGCGACCGCCATCTCCGACGCGTTGGGTCCCGGCGCGGTCGCGGGAGCGTTCTGCGCGGGCACCTTCGGTCCCGTCCGGGGCCGTTCGGTCACCCACGACGGGGCGTTGGCGGTGTTGCTCGTCGATCCGACCCCCACCTGGCCCTGATCGTCGGACTGCTCGGGGGTACCCGGCATGGCCGTTGAGGAGGGTTCGGTCAGCGGTCGCTACGATCGACGGGTCGCCGACCGGACAGGACCCCTTCGATGCCGAACTCCGCCAACGTGAGCCCCGAACTGGAGCAGCGTGCCGTCAACGTGATCCGTGCGCTGGCGATGGACGCCCCGGCCAAGGCGAACTCGGGCCACCAGGGCACGGCGATGGCGCTCGCACCGTTGGCGCACGTGCTGTGGACACGGATCATGCGCTACGACGCGTCCGCTCCGGAGTGGGCCGACCGCGACCGGTTCATCCTGAGCTGCGGTCACGCGTCGATCCTCCAGTACGCGATGTTGCACCTCACCGGCTACGACCTGAGCCTGGAGGACCTCAAGGAGTTCCGCCAGTGGGGTTCACGCACGCCGGGGCACCCCGAAGCCGGCCACACGCCGGGCATCGAGGTCACCACCGGTCCCCTCGGGCAGGGCTTCGCCAACGGCGTCGGGATGGCGATGGCCGAGGCGTCGTTGCGTGCCCGCTTCGGTGCCGACGTCTGTGACCACCACATCTGGGCGATGGTCTCCGACGGCGACCTGTCCGAAGGCGTGAGTCACGAGGCTGCGTCGCTCGCCGGTCACCTCGGCCTGGGCCGCCTCGTCTACGTCTACGACGACAACCACATCTCGATCGACGGCCCGACCGAGCTGGCGCTGTCGGACAACGCTGCGAAGCGCTTCGACGCGTACGGCTGGCACGTCCTGGAGTTGGGCGAAGGCGCCGAAGACCTCGACGCGATCGAGCAGGCGCTGCTGGAGGCGAAGTCGGTCGAGGACCGTCCGTCGCTCGTCATCGTGCGCAGCCACATCGCCTACCCGTCGCCCCGCCTGACCGACAGCGCATCCGCGCACGGCCTGGCGTTCAAAGCCGACGACATCGCCGAGACCAAGGCCGTCATGGGTCTCCCCGACGAGCCGTTCTTCATCCCCGACGACGTCGCAGCCTTCTACCGAGACGCCGGCGCCCGGGGCGCGGTGCAGCGCGAGGACTGGGAATCCCGAGCCCACGGCGCCCTCGCCGGTCACGAAGCCGATTGGGAGGCCTCGCTCGGATCTCGTGGCCTGCCGGGCTGGGAGTCGGAGCTGCCGACCTACCACGAGTCCGACAAGCCCGCGACCCGTGTCGCGAGCGGCGACTGCGTCGCGGCGCTCGCTTCGGTGGTGCCCGGCCTGGTCGCCGGTGCCGCGGATCTCATCGGCAACACCGGCACGGCACTGCCCGGCGCAGAGGTGCTGTCGGCGAACACGCCCGCCGGCCGTCAGATCCACTTCGGCATCCGTGAGCACGCGATGGGTTCGATCATGGTCGGCGCCGCGCATCACGGCGGACTCCTGCCCGTCGCGGGCACCTTCTTGGTGTTCAGCGACTACATGCGCCCGGCGGCTCGCCTGGCGGCGTTGTCCAAGGCCAAGTGCGTCTTCGTCTGGACCCACGACTCAGTGGGCGTCGGCGAGGACGGTCCGACCCACCAACCGGTCGAGCACGTCATGTCGCTGCGGCTCATCCCCGACCTGACGGTGATCCGCCCGGCCGACGGCAACGAGACGTCGGCTGCCTGGCGCGTCGCCGTCGACGGCGACGGCCCGGTGGCGCTCATCCTGAGCCGTCAGAACACGCCGGTGCTGCCGACGACGGCCGAGCGCGCCGTCGCCGGCGTCGACAAGGGCGGCTACGTCATCGCGGACGCCGACTCGCCCGACGTGGTACTCGTCGGCACCGGCACCGAGGTCGCCGTTGCGCTCGAAGCAGCAGGGACGCTCGCCGAAGAGGGTCGATCGGTGCAGGTCGTGTCGCTCCCCTGCTGGGATCGCTTCGACGCCCAGGATCAGGCGTACCGCGACTCGGTGTTCCCTCCGGGCGTGCCGACGGTGTCGGTCGAGGCAGGTGTCACGTTGGGTTGGAACCGCTACGCGGACGCGTCGGTCGGCATCGACCGGTTCGGTGCTTCGGCGCCCGGTGACGTCGCGCTCCGCGAGCTCGGCATCACCGCGGAGCACGTCGCCTCTGTCGCCCGCAACCTGCTCGGCTGACCCCGCCCGCCCGTCGCTCGCCCGTCGCCCCCCTCAGTTCCGTCGCGCCCTCCCCGGTTCTGTTGCGCAGAACCGCGGAGTTCTCCGCGGTTCTGCGCAACAGAACCGGGTTTGGGGTTCGTGGGGTGGGGCGCGGCAGTAGCGTCGGGTTCATGGGACACCTCCAGGACCTCTACACCCAGCAGCGCCAGAGCCCATGGCTGGACAACCTCAAGCGCAGCTGGATCACCAACGGAGAGATCCAACGCTGGATCGACCTCGGGGTGCGGGGCATCACCTCCAACCCGTCGATCTTCCAGAAGGCGATCGAGTCCGGCGACGAGTACACCGAGCAGCTGACCGAACTGGTCCACGGCGGCTCCTCGATCACCGACGCCTACTGGTCGATGGTCACCGACGACATCACCGCTGCACTCGCATTGTTCCGGCCGCTGTACGACAGCTCGGGTGCCGGTGACGGCTACGTGTCGGTCGAGGTCGCCCCGTCCCTCGCCCGGGACACCGACGCCACGATCGCCATGGCCCGCGACCTGTGGCAGCGCATCGACCGACCGAACCTGTACATCAAGATCCCGGCCACGATCGAGGGGCTCCCGGCGATCCGCCAGGCGATCTCCGAGGGCATCAACGTCAACGTCACGCTGATCTTCAGCCTGGATCGCTACGCGTCGGTCATGGAGGCCTTCATCGACGGGCTCGACGCCGCATCCGATGCGGGCCGCGACATCACCAACATCTCGTCGGTCGCCAGCTTCTTCATCAGCCGGGTGGACACCGAGGTCGACCGGCGACTCGACGCCGTCGGGACCGACCAGGCGCTCGCCCTGCGGGGACAGGCAGCCGTCGCCCAGGGACAGCTCGCCGGCGCAATGGCCGACGAGGCCTTCGCCGGTGACCGCTGGGAGCGACTTGCGCACCAGGGTGGCCGTCGGCAGCGGCCGTTGTGGGCGTCGACGTCGACCAAGAACCCGACGTATCCGGACACGCTCTACATCGATCAGCTCATCGGTCCCGACACCGTCAACACGATCCCCGATGCCACGCTCAATGCGTTCGAGGACCACGGCACGGTTGAACGCACCCTGGACGCGGACGTCGAAGGCGCTCGGGCGACGTGGGCGGCGATCGGATCGCTCGTCGACATGGTCGACGTGGCGAACGTGCTCGAAGTCGAAGGCGTCACTGCGTTCGAGAAGAGCTTCGACGAGCTGCTCGGCGTGCTGGAGACCCGAGCCCGCGACCTGGGCTGATCAGGCGGCCGGGTTCGTGTGCCTGGGCGGTGCATGTCCGGCGCGTTCAGCGCTCGGGTGCAACGATGTGGTGATGGCAGACATCGCGGCACGAGCACAGCAGCTGTTGCACCTCCACCACACGGGCACCACGTTGGTGCTCCCGACGGTGTGGGACGCCTGGTCGGCCCGAACCGTCGTCGCCGCCGGGTTCCCGGCCCTCACGGTGGGCAGCCACCCGCTCGCAGACTCGCGGGGCCAGGCCGACAACGAAGACATGACCCTGGACGACGCACTCGACGGGATCCGTCGGGTCACCGGAGCGGTGGACGTGCCCGTCAGCGCGGATGTGGAGTCCGGCTACGACACCGCACCGTCGGAGCTCGTCGAGCGGGTCCTCGAGGCCGGCGCCGTCGGCATCAACGTCGAGGACAGCGTGCACAGCGAGCGGCGGATGCGCTCCGCCGAGGAGCACGCCGACTACATCGGGGCCCTGCGCGCCGCAGCCGATGAGGCCGGCGTCGCCCTCGTCATCAACGCCCGCACCGACGCGTTCCTCGGCAAGTACGAGCAGTTCGATGACCCACTGTCGGAGGCGATCCGTCGACTGCGCCTGTGCGAGGCGGCCGGTGCTCGCTGCCTCTACCCCGTGAAGGCTCCCGACGCCGATGCGGTCGCCACACTGCTGGCGGAGCTGTCGGCGCCGATCAACGTGATCGCTCATCCTGTCGACGGATCCGCCGCTGGGTCACTCGCCGATCTGCGGGCGATGGGCGTGCACCGCATCTCGTTCGGACCGTTGCTGCAGATGGCGCTCGCCGCTCCGTTGGGTGACCTCGTCTCGCCTTGGGCGTGAGACCCGGCTGGAGCAGCGATGACTCCGGCCGAGCTCATCTCGTCGCTGTGCGCCGCTGAAGCCGAGGTGCCGCAGCTCAGCCCAAGGCGGCGTCGGCGACCTTGCCGAGCAGCGCGACTCGGCCGGGGATGTGACCGTTGGCCGGAAGGTTCATGACGAGGCCATCGATGCCGCTGGACCCGAGCTGCGACAGTCGCTCGCCCACAGCGTCGGCATCGCCGCAGATGAGGACGTCCTTCATCATGTCGGTCACGCCGGGACCCCATCCCTTGGAGTCGGCCATGGCCTGCAGGTCGGCATCGAGCTCGGCTGCCGACGGCGCGATGGCGCACCCGACGAGCATGGTCACCTTGATCTCGGAGCGGTCGCGGCCCAGCCGCTCACAGTGCTCGTCCAGGACCTCCAGCTTGCGGGCGACGTCGAGTCCCGCACCCATCCCCATCAGGTTCGACTCGTCTGCGTACTGCGCGACCAGACGCAGCGTCTTGCGCTCGCCGTTGCCGCCGATCATGACCGGGATGCGCGACAGCGGAGCAGGTGAGTTGATTGCGTCGGTGACGCGGTAGTGCTCGCCGGCCACGGTGGGTCGCTCGCCGCGCAGCATCGGGACGATGATCCGGAGCGACTCTTCGAGCTTGGCGAACCGGTCGGTGAACGTACCGAACTGAAACCCGAGTGCGTCATGTTCGAGCTCGAACCATCCGGCACCGATGCCGAGCGTCGCCCGGCCACCCGACACATGATCGAGCGCGGTGATCGTCTTGGCCAACAGTGCCGGGTTGCGGTACGAGTTGCCGGTGACGAGGGCGGACAAGCGCACCCTGCTGGTGTGCTGGGACAGCGCAGCGAGGGTCGTGTAGCACTCGAGCATCGGCTCGTCGGGCTCGCCGATCCCGGGGAGTTGGTAGAAGTGGTCCATGACCATGACGCGGTCGAACCCCGACGCCTCGGCCTCTGTCGCCTGGGCCACGACCGTGGCGAACAGGTCCGCGGGTGCAGTGTCGGGATAGGTGAAGTTCGGGATCTGATAGCTGAGCCGGGCCATGAGGACCTCCATCCGTCGAGCGGGTCCAGTCTGCTCCCTTGGGTGTCGGTCTGCGCTCCTGCCGGTCAGGATGGCGACAGCGATGGTGGAATTCGGCTCGCGCACACAAAGCCCGTGAGCGAAGTCGTTCGATGCCAGCGCACACCTGCGGCGGTCCTCTTACGCCAGCTTGCGGTACAGCGTGGTCTGCGCAGATCCGGCGTCCTCGATGAAGCAGCCCTTCGTCCCGTCGATCAGCTTCAGCATGTCCGGGTCAGCTGCCAGCGCGTCGTTCGCTCGTTCGAGCTCTGCGATGGACTCGTAGCCGTTCAGCCAGCCCACCGAACCGTAGGGCCCCGTGAGCGCCCGGCCGAACAGGCCCGGGACACCGGTGACCTTCTCGCCGTGCTGGACCAATTCGAGGCACAGGCCCATGGCACGCTCGAAGCTGCCGCCGGCGATGATCGCGGTGGCACCCGAGACGTACTGGATCGGACGATCAGGATCCGGCGCTCCGGCAAGGATCTGCACCACGCCGTCATCGAAGCCCTCGGTGAGACCGGCACCGTCTGCGACCATCGACAAGAAGGAAGCATCGGCGTTGATCTGGTCTCCCATCGACTCGAGCGACGTCAGGTCCTCGAACCATGCCGTCCATGTCAGGGTGCCGAACCCCGGTGAATACGCGTTGGCCCAGAGCTGGACCTCGGTGCCGGTGATCTCGGTGACCTTGGCACCGATTCCCATCGCCCATTCGATTCCGGCCATTCCGTTCCCACCCGCGAGATGTGTACGGCGACTGAAGAGATACATGATGACTTCCCCCTACCCGGCGAGATGCCCGGCTCGTGCGGACGCGGGAGCATCCGCACGGAACCACCTACCCACGATTCGGTCGCGTATGCCGCACTGAGCTCGGGGTGACCGCTCGGGGACGGCACACTGCCCCGTCGTCGTGCGTGGGGCGACGACGTCGGCTCACCCGGTGGGTCGCGGGTGCTCGACCTGGGTCAGTCGTGGTCGGCCTCGTCGTCGGCGGGGCGGAGGCCTGCCACGTCGGCGAGGCCGCCTGCCAGCATCGCGGCCCGGACCAGCACGCGGTTGATCTCGTGGGAGACCTGTTGGCCGTAGCCGTAGAGCGGCAGATCGCCGAGCGAGCGCACGACCATCGTCGGATCCGTGGTCACCGAGATGGGTTCGGGGGCACCGAGTTGTGGGACCGGCTTCCAGAACTCGGCCGGGTCGACCTTTGGGGAGCCGCCGCGGCCGCCGCGCTGGCGCCCGCCCGATCCGCCTTGGCGGCCGGCCCTGCTCTGGCCGCCGCCTTTGTTCTGCTTGGTGTTCTTGTTCTGCCTGCTGCTCATTCGTCGTCCTCGGTCAGGAGCTGATCGTCGCGGAGGCCGAGGGCCAGTCGGAGCTGGTCGGCGTCGAGGTCCGACAGCGAGCTGGAGCCCGGTAGGACTAGATCCGCGATGTGGCGTTTGCCGGCGACGACCTCTTCGACGCGTTCATCGACGGTGCCGGGGCAGACCAGGCGGTGCGACACGACCGTGCGGGTCTGACCCAACCGCCATGCCCGGTCCCTGGCCTGGTCCTCGACGGCGGGGTTCCACCAGCGGTCGTAGAGCACGACGTGGTTCGCCGCGGTCAGGTTCAGTCCGGTACCGCCGGCCTTCAGCGACAGCACCAGCGCACCGGCGCCCGGGCGCTCCTGGAACTCCGCGATCATCTTGTCGCGGGCGGTGCGGGCAAGCCCGCCGTGGTAGCAGTCGATCCGATGGCCGGTCAGCTCGGTGAGGTGATCGGCCATCTTCTTCCCCCACTCGGCGAAGTGGGTGAAGATCAGGACCTTCTCATCGGCGGCGAACACGGCGTCGACGATCTCTTCGAGGCGCTCGAGCTTGCCGGAGCGACCTGCGAGCGGCCGGTCGTCGGCCTGGTAGGCGGCCGGGTGGTTGCAGATCTGCTTGAGCGCGGTGATCGCGGCGAGGATCGCCCCCTGCTTGCGTTCACCGCCGCCGACCTCGGTGACGTCCGCGACCAACGAGTCGAGCACCGCCTGGTACAGACCGACCTGTTCCGGCGTCATCATGCAGTGGTCGAGCTCGTCGATGCGGTCCGGTAGCTCGGCAGCGACTTCGGGTTCGGACTTGGTGCGGCGGAACACGAGGATCCCGTTGAGCGCCCGCAGCGCCGCTTCGCCCTCGCCCGACATCTGTGAGATGAAGCCGGTGCGTCCACCGACGAGACCCGGGTTGGTGAAGTCGAGGATCGCCCAGAGGTCACCGAGGCCGTTCTCGATCGGCGTGCCGGTGAGCGCCACTCGGGTTCCGGAATCGAGTCGACGCAGTTGTTGCGCCTGTTCCGAGGTGTGGTTCTTGACCGCCTGCGCCTCGTCGAGCACCACCTGGGAGAAGTGGCGTTGCGACAGCGCGTCCATGTCGCGCACCGCGGTGCCGTAGGTCGTGATGACGACGTCTGCTGCGTCGAACGCTCGGTCCATCGCTGGGCCGGACACCCGGTTGTTGCCGTGGTGCACCAGCACCTTGATGCCAGGGGTGAACTTGGCGGCTTCAGCGGCCCAGTTGCCGACGACGGCCGGCGGCGCGATGACGAGCGCGGTGCCGTCGCCGGTGGTCCGTGCCAGGTGGGCGAGCATCGTCGGGGTCTTGCCCAGGCCGGGGTCCAACGCAAGGCAGCCACCGAGGTCGACGGTGTGCAGGAAGCCGAGCCAGGCCAGTGCCTCTGCCTGATAGCTGCGCAGCTCGCCGGTGAAGCCTTCGGGTCGGGTGACCGGATCGGTCGAGATCCCACTGGCCTTCTCGAACAGCTCCGAGGCCCAGCCGGTGCCGTCGACGGTGAGGCCGCCCCCGAGGAGGTCGCCCTCCAAGCCGATGGAGTGGCGCAGGATCTCCGCGCCGGTCATCTGCGTCTGGTCGGCGCGTTCGGCGAGCGCCGCGGCCGCCTCTTTGAGGTCGACCCGATCGAGCTCGACCCAGCGGCCGTGTGAGCGGACCAGCGGTCGGGCTTCCGCCGCGAGCCGGGCGATGTCCTCCGCGGTGAGCTCGATGTCGTCGAAGACGACCGACCACCGCACGTTCGACAGCTGGTGTGCACCGACCGCCGTGTCACCGCCGATCGACTCGGTGAAGAGCCGCATGGACGGCGACGGCTTGCGGCGAGACAGCGCGGGGACCCTGACGTCGAAGCCGGCGACCGACAGCTGCGGGCCCGTCACGGTCATCAGCTCCCACGCCTCGTCCTGGCTCAGGTACACCTGACCCCGGCGCATCGCGCCCGGGCGCAGGAGCGCGGGGAGGACTCGTTCCAGTCGGGCGAGCTCACCAGCCGCGGCGCCGGAGTTGCGTCCGGCGGCCAGGGCCTGCTCGATCGGCAGGAGGGTGCCGTCGGGGCCGGAGCCGAGCACGGAGAGGAACCATGCGCCGCCGGAATCCGGCGGGTCGAGCGTGACGACGAGTCGTACCCGGGCGGTGGTGGTGAGGGGCTTGGCCCACCGGTCGATGCGGTCCGACATCTCGGCTGCGACCGACACCGGGGCGCTGAAGGTGGAGCCGTCCAGCCGGGCAGCGAACGCGTCGGCGACGTCCGCGGTGGTGCGTACCTGGGGTGGCGGAGCCGCGACCTCGAGCATGCTGGCCGCTTGGCTGACGATCGTGTCGACCACGGCCCCCTGGATCGAACGCGCGACGTTTCGGGGGTCGGCGTGCGACACGGCCGTGACCGGACGGGGCATGGAATCCGCCATTGCGATGATCGCGGACTCATCGACGAGCGCTGGGCGCCACATCGCCGACAGATCCATGGTGGTGCCGTCGCGGCGCTTGGATCCTGACAGGGTGGGAACCACTGCGCCTCGGGCGACGAGCCGAACGGTGTCGACGGCAACCCGGCCGAGCCATGCGACGCTCGCGCCGACGCCGTCGCGTCCGAGCCCACCGCCGACGGCCACGAGCCAGCCGAGCGCTTCGCCGACCGGGATCGACAACGCGGCGGCCTTCAGCCCGCCGGGAATGGGCACGTCGGGATACGGGCTCCAGCCGAGCGCGGGACCACCGATGGCTTCGAGCCGGTCCGACAGCTCTTCGGCCGTCGCCGGCGCCGTTCCTGGTCCGGCGGCCCACACCACGACCATGCCTTTGACCCACGACGCTTGTAGGCGTACCTCGCCGGCGGGGTCGGCTGCGGCGATGGCCGCCACGGGGTCCTCGGTGTCGAACACGAGATCGTAGGCAGCTTCGAGCTGCGCGAGATCGGCTTCGAAGTCGGCGAGGACCTGCGCTCGTTCGGGCCCCGCGAGCTTGCGAGCTGCGTCGAGGTGGTCCTCGGTGTCGTCGAGCAGGAGCTCGAGCGCGTCGAGCCACTGGTTGCGGTCGGCTTCGAGCAGCGCGAGTTGTTCTGGAGTGGCGGCGCCCTCGGCTGCCGCCCAGACGGCGGCTTCGAGTGCTGCGGGGATCTCAGGCATCGGTGGTGGGGCGCTCCTTGCGCCGTCGGCATGCCGTCCGGAGGACCGGCCAGCCGGGTGTGATGAAGGGTCGGCGGATCGCTGCGCAACAGGCGGCCCCGTCGCCACCTGCGGCCAGCGTGCCGCCTGCTCACCGACCGCAGGGCGGAACCGCTGCTGCGTGTCGGCCGTCTCGCCTGACCGCTGCCGGTGCGGCCGTCAGGATGAGACCCGATTGAAGGGGTAGGCCCACGGGCCAAGAGCGCCGACGAGGTCACACGTCGGCGGGGCTTCGACGAACAGCTTATGCGATCGACCGCCTGGGTCGGCGCGATCACTGCACCCCGCTGCCGGAACGCCGTTCCGGCTGTGACGATCGACAGCGTTTCACAACGAGGTTGAGTGCCGCCAACGAGGCCACAGAGTTCATCGAGTGAACTCACTGGGTTCGGGAACTGAACCGACTACCGTGGTCGACGTGGGGCTCCCTGACGACATGGCGGATCACGATCCGACGTGTTCGATCGCTGCGTCGCTCGACATCGTCGGGGACCGCTGGACGATCCTGATCCTGCGCGACTCGTTCCGGGGCCTGCGCCGCTTCGACGAGTTGCGTCGCGACCTGGACATCCCTCGGGCCGTCCTGTCGGACCGGCTCCGAAAGCTCGTCGACGGCGGCGTGCTCACCCGGCGTCGCTACCAGGAGCATCCGCCCAGAGACGAGTACCGGCTGACGGCAATGGGCATGCAGCTGTCGCCGATCCTGGTCGCGCTCATGCAGTGGGGTGATCGCTGGCTGAGCGGGCCCGACGGTCCGCCCACGTTGCTCGTCCACGAGCCCTGCGGCACCGAGATCGACCTGGGCTTCCATTGCCCGACCTGCAGCACCGACTTCTCCCCGACCGACATCGCGAGCCGACCAGGCCCCGGCCGCGCTACCGAGGCGAGCACATGACCGATCTGGCAGAACCCGAACAGCGCACACCCGAACAGCGCACACCCGAACGGCGCACACATGAACCCGGCACACACGAACACTGCGGCGGCGGAGTCGCGGACGGGCCGGTCGATCCGGCCCGGTTCGTGGACCTGTCGCTCGACGAGCTCATGCAGGCGGCACGCGGCATCCGGGACCGTGCGTTCGGGACCCGGATCACCTACTCCCCCAAGGTGTTCATCCCGCTCACGATGCTGTGCCGGGACCGTTGCGGCTACTGCACCTTCGCCCAGCCGCCGGCCCGGCTGATCTCGCCCTTCCTGGAGCCCGACGAGGTCCTGCGGATCGCCAGGGCGGGCGCTCGGCGGGGCTGCCACGAGGCGCTGTTCACCTTGGGAGAAGCCCCCGAGGACCGCTACCCCATCGCTGCGCAGTGGCTGAGCGATCGCGGTTATGCCACCACTGTCGAGTACCTCGCCGCCATGTGTCGCCTGGTGCTCGACGAGACGGGCCTGCTCCCGCACGCCAACGCAGGGGCGCTGTCGTCCGACGACCTGGCGTTGCTCCGGACGGTCTCGCCGTCACAGGGGATGATGGTCGAGTCGCTCAACGGCGACCTGGCGGCCCATCGTGGGGCACCCGACAAGGTCCCCGCCCGTCGCCTGGCCACGCTGGAAGCCGCCGGAACGCTCTCGATCCCGTTCACGACCGGGATCCTGGTCGGCATCGGAGAATCGCGTCAGGACCGCATCGACGCCCTCGTCGAGATCGCTGCATCGCATCGCCGTCACGGTCACGTCCAGGAGGTGATCGTCCAGAACTTCCTGCCCAAGGACGGCACCGCGATGCATCTGTCGCCGGCGTGCCCAACTCCCGACTACCTCGAGGCGATCGCGCTGGCCCGCATCATCCTGCCCTCCGACGTCCACCTGCAGGCGCCGCCGAACCTCTCCGACGACTTCGGTCACCTCCTCGACGCGGGCATCGACGACTGGGGTGGCGTCTCTCCGGTCACCGCGGACCACGTGAACCCCGAGCGGCCGTGGCCGGACCTCGATCGGCTCCGCGACGTCACCGAGGCACGCGGGTTCGCCCTCGCTCCCCGGCTCACGATCCACCCTGAGCATGCGCTCCGTCCGGATCGTTGGATCGACGACGGACTGCACTTCGCAGTCCTCGACCGCTCCGACGCCGAAGGTCTGGGCCGAGACGATCCGGGTGCGCAGTTCCCGCAGAAGGTCGCATCGATCACGCCGGTCGGCGACGATGCCGAAGTCACGCTGATCGGGCCCAGGTCCACCCAGTGGTACTCCGGCGCACCCGTCGCCCCACCGGTGTTGGTGCCGGCGCCGCACGCTCGGGTCACCGGCGCCGTCGCCGAGGTGCTGCACGGTGTTCGTTCCGGCCACGAGGTCGGTGAGGACGAGATCCTCACGCTGTTCGCGGCCCGTGGACCCGAGGTTGCGGCCGTGGCCGCGGTAGCCGACGAGCTCCGGCGTCAGATCGTCGGCGACGACGTCACCTACGTGCGCAACCGCAACATCAACTACACCAACGTGTGCACCTTCAAGTGCCGGTTCTGCGGGTTCTCCAAGGGTCCGCTCAGCCTCAACCTGCGCGGGAACCCCTATCTGCTGACCCTCGATGACATCGCTGCCCGCGCCGTCGAAGCGGTCGCGGAAGGTGCCACCGAGGTCTGCCTCCAGGGCGGCATCCATCCCGATTTCGACGGCGACTACTACATCGACGTCACCAAGGCCGTGAAGGCCGCCGTGCCCGACATGCACGTCCACGGCTTCACGGCGCTCGAGGTCACCGAAGGTGCCCGCCGTCTGGACGAGCCGCTGACCAGCTACCTGACCCGGCTGCGCGACGCCGGGCTGCGCACCCTGCCCGGCACCGCCGCAGAGATCCTCGATGACGAGGTCCGGGCCGTCATCTGCCCCGACAAGATCAACACCGAGGAGTGGTTGGAAGCGCACCGCTGCGCCCATTCCGTCGGCCTGAACTCGAACGTCACGATGATGTTCGGCACCGTCGAACACCCCCGCAGCTGGGCTCGTCACCTGCTCGTGACCCGAGACCTGCAGCGGGAGACCGGCGGGTTCACCGAGTTCGTCGGCCTGCCGTTCGTGCACATGGCGGCGCCGCTCTACCTCCAGCACCGCTCGCGACGCGGTCCGACGTTCAGGGAGGTCGTGCTGGTCCACGCCGTCGCCCGCATCGTCTACCGGGAGCTGATCCCTCACGTGCAGGCATCGTGGGTGAAGCTCGGCCTTCCCGGCGTGGCGCAGCTCCTGCAGTCCGGCGTCGACGACCTCGGCGGGACCCTGATGGACGAGAACATCAGTCGGGCCGCGGGCGCGGAGCACGGCACGATGGCGACAGCGGAGGACTTCCGGGCGATGCTCCAACCGCTGGGCCGCACCTTGGTGCAGCGCAGCACGCTCTACGGGCGGATCGACACCGGCGGCACGCTCGCCCCGGAACCGGCTTGAACCGGACACGTCACCGGCGCTGGATCGAGGACGACCTTGACCGTCTCGGGCTGCGCAGCGACTTCTGACGGCTGCGCCGAGCGCTGACACGCGATCGGTTCTGACCACCGAGCGATGAGCGACCCGGCATAGTTCGCGGCGATCGTCGCGACGGTTGCCCGCGTGGCGCCGTCGGATGCCAGGACCTGGTTCAGCTCCGGGGTGCGCCGGGCGGACAGGAGCGCTCCGGTTCCGCCAGCGAGCACGTCGGCGGCATCGGGCACACGGCCGTCGAGCAGCCCGACGAGCACCGCGGCACGCTTGTCGGGGATCGCCTTGACGCTGACGGGGACCTCGACGGTGTGTCGCTCCCCGAATGCGCCGGCACCGTCGCATGCGGTGACCTCGACCACGACCTTGGACGACCCGCCCAGATCGGTCGGGGTGGAGAACCGGAACGGCACGTCGACCTGGGCCGAGGCTCCTCCGCCGTGGCTCGCGCACGGCGTGCGCGGCGTGCCGGTGATCGCCAGTGCAACGAGCGGGTCGCGGAAGTCCGTGTGCACGTCGACCACCGACGGATCCGCGAGATCAGGATCGGTCCAGTTCACCCTGACCATCATGGCGTCGCCGACGTTCACCGTCGTGAGCGGCTGCCCGTCGACGCCGACGATCTTGGCCGAGACCGTCATCGGCTGGTTGGGCGGGATCGTGGTGGTGGTCGTCGGCGGCACCGTCGTGACGACGGGCTTGGCCGTGGTGACGGGCGCGACCGTGGTCGGCGCGATCGTGGTGATGACGGGAGCGACCGTGGTCACCGGAGCAGCAGTCGTTGCCGGCGCGATCGTGGTCGTGCGGTCCCCATCCGCGTTGATCTCCTGCGGGTCTGGGTGCGGCCACAACACGACCGCCAGCGCGACCACCACGATCGCTGCCACCCCGCTGAGTGCCACTCGCTGGCGTCGCAACCGCCGGGTCGCCCTGACGGTGACCAGGTGGTGTGCCTCGGTGAGGTTGAGGCCAGGGACCGCCAGACCGGCGAGCACCAGCGCCCCTGGTGACGGCTCGGGCGGATCTCCATCGGCGTCGTCGATGACGGTGATGTCGGCGGAGCCGTGCGGGTCCGACACTGTCGCTTCGGTGGTCGCGTCGCCGGCGTCGTCCGCGTCGTCCTGCATGGCAGCGGGGTTCCGCAGGCGGGCGTCGGGGTGCACGTCCGCGTCGGAATGCGCGTGGGGATCGGTCACGTCGCTCACTGGTCGCCGAGCCGTGCGTCGAGTGGACTCTCGACCTCTGCCGAGACACGTCGCCGATCCGACAGGCGCACCCCCACGCGGGCCAGGCTGGCCGTCACGGCGTCGGCCTTCAGGCCCAGCACCACGGCGGTGTGCAGCGGCGACAAGCCGCAGCCCAGGCACAGCAGCCCCACCCGACGGTCCCAGCGGCGCGCTCCGGACAGCGCCTCTTGCAACTCCCAGAGTGCCAGTCCGTGCACGTCCCACTCGGTGCCGACGCCGTCTTCGAGCAGATCCGCGGTCAGCAGGTCGTCGGCACGCGCGCCGTCGGGCAGCGCCACACGGCCGGGATGGCCGATGATGCGCGACAGGCAGACGTCTGCGGTCCAGCCGACGATGTGCTCCGCCGCCCGGTCGGTGTCGCCGAAGTGGTGCACCCTGGCCTTGGTCATCACCTCGACGGCGATGTCGTCGGCGGCCCGATCAGAGCCCGGCGTGGCGCTGCGGTCGCGGTCGAGCACGCGGCGGGCGATGCCGACCACGGCCGGGTAGACACGCTCGAACAACAGGTCGAAGTCGGTGCCCGAGTCGGCACGCGCACCACCAGCAGTCGTGTCCGCTCCCGGAGCTCCGGAACGGGCCGGTTCGCCCAACTGCACGTGCATTCGAAGGCGGATCTTCCCACTTCGGGAGCCGCATTGCTGCGATGCACACGGTGTGCCTGCCGGTACCGTGAGCGATCGATGACGCAGCACCGACCCCGCTACCGCACCGGCGACGACGATCTCGATGCTCAGGTCGAGTCACTGCTCGACGCCGCCGGTGTGACGAACAACGAGGACCTGGCGTTCGAGCTGGTCACCTCGGTGCTGCGTATGGGCAAGGAGGGTTTGACTCGCGGGGACCTCAAGATCGCCAACTCCACCCTCAAGGAGATGCGCTACGCGTTTCACGTGTTCGACCCGTACCGGTCGGTTCGCAAGCTGGCGATCTTCGGTTCGGCGCGCACCGGCATCGATGAGCAGGCCTACCACGACGCCCGATCGGTCGGACGGGCGATTGCGGACGAAGGCTGGATGGTCATCACCGGGGGCGGTCCGGGGATCATGACCGCCGGTATCGAGGGCGCCGGGCCGGAGAACAGCTTCGCGGTCAACATCGTGTTGCCGTTCGAGCCCGCCGGTGGCGGTGTCATGGTCAACGACGGCAAGGTCATCAACTTCAAGTACTTCTTCAACCGCAAGCTGACCTTCATGAAGGAAGCATCCGCATACGTCATGTTCCCCGGCGGCTACGGGACGATGGACGAGACCTTCGAGCTCCTCACGCTGCTGCAGACCGGTCGTGAGGTGCCGGCACCCATCGTCTTGTTCGAGCCCGAGGGCGATGCCTACTGGCGGAGCTTCCGGCACTTCCTGGAGGTCGAGCTGCTCGACTCGGGGCTGATCCGTCGAGACGATCTGGACTTGTTCCACATCACCTCCGACGTCGACGACGCCATCGAGCACCTGACCGCCTTCTACCGGGTCTTCGACTCCATCCGCTACGTCGGAGGCCGGCTCGTGCTGCGGCTCACCAAGGACCTCGACGACGACCAGATCGAGCAGCTGAACGAGGAGTTCGCCGACATCGTGGCATCGGGACGGATCGAGCGAACGGGGCCGGCAACCGCGGAGATCGCGGACGACGATGTCGTCGACAAGGCTCGCATCCGCTTCCGGTTCATCAACAACGAGTACGCACGCCTCCACGCCATGATCCGGACGATCAACACCTTCTGAACGGCGCTGGCGCCCTCGGCTCAGGTTGCCCCCGCCTCAGGCGGCAGGGGCAAGCGAGGTGTTCGGCGTTTCAGGGGTCGAACGCCGCCAACCCGTCGATGCTCACGGCGTTCTTCCTGGCGCGGTACTCGACGAGCTCCGCATCGGTGCGATTGCCGGCCCACTCCTCGAGTCGGCTGCGCTCTTCGACGAAATCCATCTTGGGCACCGCGTAGCCACACGAGTCCGACACCCGCTCGACGTCCACCACGATGACGGATCGAGCGCCTCGATGCTCGCCGAAGGCCGCTGACAGGGCTACCCATTCCTCTGCGTCGGGCAGCACAACCCGCCCCCGACCGTGGATCCGAACGATCCGGGCCGGTCCATCGAATGCGGCCCACATGAGTGTGATGCGACCGTTCTGACGAAGGTGCGCAACGGTTTCGGCTCCGCTGCCGGTGAGGTCGAGATAGGCGCATCCGGCGTTCCCCACGAAGGCGAAGGTGTCGGCCATCCCTTTGGGTGACACGTTCACTCGCCCGTCATCGCCCGACGGCGCCGTTGCCACGAAGAAGACGTGCTGGGCTCTGATCCAGTCGCGCAGCGGTTGGTCGATGCCGTCTCGCACGTTGCCCATGAGCGGAACCTATTGCGCGTCGTCGGGCTCATCCAACAGGTGCACCGCCTTCTCCACCGCTCGACGTGCGCGCGTCAGTCGTCGTTCGTCGACCGGGAGCTCCTTGCCACCCGCGTCGATGGAGTCACGCAAGCGGACGATCGCCAGATCGGCGAGCTCCTCTGCGATCGCCTCCAGGCGTGCACGGATGTCGTCGAACTCACCAGCCATGGCGAATTGGCTAGCACCGGCGTGTGACATCGACCGGAACCTGAGTGCACAGTCGGTCACGCCGACATCGGTAGTGTCGCCTCGTGGCACCTCCCCCCTCGTCCACCCGGCAATGGGTCAGCTTCGAGTATGACGACGACACGTGGATGTTCGACGCCACGTTCCTGATGAGCTCGTACCGCTGCATCTTCAACGAAGGCTGCAAGGGCGTGCTCGACGACGACGCCACCGACTTGGGTCACGGGTGCTGCTCCTTCGGTGCGCACTTCGCCGACAAGGCCGACAGAGTGAGGGTCCGAGATCTGATCGACCGTCTGAGCGCCGATCAGTGGCAGCTCAAGGAAGCAGCTGCGTCGATCGGCGGACCCATCGGGCGCAACGACGACGGGGACTGGGTGACGCGCACCTACGACGGCGCATGCGTGATGCTGAACCGTCTGGACTTCGAACGCGGTGCCGGTTGTGCGTTGCACGTCGCAGCGCTCGACCACGACGAGCGACCGATGGACTGGAAGCCCGAGGTGTGCTGGCAGGTGCCGATCCGCCTCGAGTTCCACACCGACGAGGTCGGCCACACCACCCACACGTTGCGCGAGTGGCGGCGTCGGGACTGGGGTGAGGGCGGCCAGGAGTTCCACTGGTGGTGCACCGAATCGCCCGAGGCGTACGTCGCGCACGAGCCACTCGTCACGACGTGCCGCGACGACATCGTCGGGCTCGTCGGCCAGGCCCGCTATGACCTGCTGCGCCAGCACCTTGGCGTGGACGACGGGCCGGCCAGCGGCGTGACCTGGCTGCCCCACCCGGCCATGCGCCGACCTTCCGAGCGCTGAGCCCGTCGCCCGGACCGGGTCCGACGACCCCGCCGGGTTCTACGCCGCCCGCTGGGCTCGACGCCGCCCGCTGGGACTCACCCACCCTCCTTCCTCAAGGCGGAGGTCGAGCGCGCCGAACCTCTGGGTGTGACTGCGTTCTCTGCATCCGAACTGACCAAGAGCGCCGAAGCGGAGGGGATGATCTTCCCTCCGTACATCGTCGACCAGCTCGTTGCGGCGCTCGATGCCGGCAAGCACGTGATCCTCACGGGGCCGCCCGGCACCGGCAAGACGACGCTCGCGTACCTTGCGGCGGAGCTCGGCCGCCACTCCATGTTGTGCACCGGCTACCAGCCGACGACGGCCACCTCGGAGTGGACGACCTTCGAGACGATCGGCGGCCTCCAGCCCACCCCGGAGGGTCTGATCTTTCGGCCGGGGCTCTTCGTCGAAGCCATCGAGACGGGCAAGTGGCTCGTGATCGACGAGCTGAACCGCTCGAACTTCGATCGGGCCTTCGGGCAGCTCTTCACCGTTCTGTCGGGCTCTGCGGTGGTCCTGCCGTTCCGCCGCAGTGGACAGATCAAGCCCATCTCGCTCGTGCCTCACGGGGTCGAGCCGCCGAGCGAGACGGACCCGATCCGACTGCCGGCGAGCTGGCGGATCATCGCCACCATGAACGCACTCGACAAGCACCTGCTGTTCGACATGTCGTACGCGCTCATGCGTCGCTTCGCGTTCATCGAGGTCACGACCCCGCCGGACTGGGCCTATGAGCGTCTGCTCGAAGGCGACGGAGAACTGGTCCAACGCCTGCTCCCGCTGCGACAACTCAACAACCTCGGACCCGCCATCTACGTCGACGCGATGCGCTACGTGCGGCGGCGACGTTGCGACGACATCTCTGACTCTCGCCTGCTGTTCGAGGTGTTCTACGCGTTCTTCCTGCCGCAGTTCGAGGGCATCGACGAGCACACCGCCGTCTCCCTGTACCGCAGCGTCGCTTCGCAGCTCGAGCCGCCAGAGCAGCAGGAGGCCCGTCGGGTGATCACCGAGCTGCTCGGCGAAGAGCTGGTCGGGTGACCGCTCCGGGGCCGGTCGGCAGCGCGTCGGTCGCCTCCGCCGGCTCGGTCCACGTCGATCCACACGGGCCGGCGATCCACCCGACGGCAGTGCTGTGGCATCGCCGATCACCACGGTCGCCGGCCATCCCGAGCGCTGCGTCGCTCACCGGCATCGACATCGCGACGCTTGCCGATGCGAACGCGATCGCGTTGGCCGCGTCGGAGGAGGCTCGGGTCCTACTCGACAGCATGGAGGTCCGCCTTCGCACCCTGTCGACCACCGTCGCGACGACCGCAGAGCGCTGCATCAACTCGGTGCGTGGCCCCATCATGTGGTCCGAGACCATCACTGCACGGGCGAACGCACTCGGCAACGACGATGTCTTCGTGTGCATGGGCACGACCCGCAGCTTCGACACGGTCGAGAACCAACTCCTGGTCGAAGCCCTCGAGTCGATCGCTGCGGCGGGTCGGGCATTGCGCGGCCCGACGGGCGGACGCGTCGCAGCGAAGGACGTCGAGCGCATTGCGGCGGCGGCCGAAGAAGCGGCCCGATGGCGTCGGGAGCCGCGGCTCGCAGGCATCAAGGCGAGGCGGCTCACAGGGCGTGCGGCCGCCAAGGTCCGCGGCGGTCACCGGAGCGGACAGATGTCAGCGGTGCTCGCCGTCCGCCGCAGGTCCAGAGAGCCGTTCCGTCCCGGCGACCTGGTGGGCCTGTCCGATGAGTGGACCCGAGCACTGCACGCACTGGTCCTGAGGGTGATGGACGCCTTTGAGCACCCGCGGGTGCTCACGCTGAGCGACGGCGGCCTGTGGAGCGGCGACCTGTCGTTCCGTCATCCGTCGGCACCGGGACGCGGCCCAGCCGGCCTGTCGGTGCGCGGCCGACCCATCCTCGGGTCGCAATCCGACGTGGCGGCAGCCCCATGGGCACACCTGCTCCCGACCACAGGGATCCACATATCCGCCGACCTCGGACCCGACGAGATCAGCGAACGTCTGGCGCTCTGACCACGCGTCGAACGCTGAGCGACCCTGAACCGAACGGGGTTCAGTACTCGTCGTCGAGGTCTGGATCGTCGTCGTCGACGGTGTCGTACGGCGCTTCGAGGTCGGTCGGCGGTGCCGGTCGGTCCGACTCGAGGTCGGTGAAGATGGCCTCGATGTCGAGGTCAGGCCCGCGCTTCAGCGCCCGAGCTTCTTCGTAGCGGCGATGCCGACCCTTCTTCACACTGCACTCCCCGTCATCAGCGACCGGACGTTGCAGTGTAGCGCGGTCGCGACCACCTCCGGTCGGACACCATCGGCTCGGTAGGGTTGACGGCGTGGCCAACGACGACGCTGTGACCTCCGTCCCTCCTTCCAACGCCCGGTACGGTGAACCTGGTTCAACCAATGGGGGGTGGTGGCGCAACGGTGTGGTGTACCAGGTGTATCCACGCAGCTTCGCTGACTCGAACGGCGACGGTGTCGGCGATCTCCCCGGTGCCGCGTCCAAGTTCGATCACCTCCGCTCCCTCGGTGTCGACGCCGTCTGGTTCTCGCCCTTCTTCCGCTCGCCGATGGCCGACTTCGGCTACGACGTCTCGGACTACTGCGACGTCGATCCCCTGTTCGGGACGCTGTCAGATGCGGATCGAATGGTCGCCACGGGCCATGAAGAGGGACTGAAGATCGTGCTGGACTACGTGCCCGGGCACAGCTCCGATCAGCACCCCTGGTTCACCGAGTCCCGCTCGTCTCGTCAGGATCCCAAGCGCGACTGGTACGTGTGGCGAGACCCTGCCCCCGGAGGCGGTCCGCCGACCGACTGGCTCGCGGCCTTCGGCGACTACCCGGCATGGACCCTCGATGCGAACACCGGTCAGTACTACCTGCACCTGTTCCTGCCCGAACAGCCCGACTTGGACTGGAACAACCCCCAGGTCGCTGCGGCGATGACCGACGTGCTGCGCTTCTGGAGCGACCGGGGCGTCGACGGGTTCCGGATCGACGTCGTGCACTCCGTCGGCAAGCAGTTGGACGTGAACACGCCGCCGGAGTTGGTCGGCATCCCGGCGTGCGTGTTCGACCACGGGCCTGGCGTGCACGTCCGACTCAAGGAGCTGCGGGCCAACACCGATCGCTTCGCCAACCCTCCGGTGCTGATCGGCGAGACCTACGTGTTCGAACGCGAGCGCGTCGTCGACTTCCTGGGCCACGGCGACGAGCTCCACCTGGGCTTCAACATCCCGGCGCTGCACTCCCCTTGGGATGCCTCGGTCTGGCGTGACGAGGTGTCCGCAGCGATCGACCTGTACGAGCCGGTCGGCGGGTGGCCGTGCTGGGTGCTGTCGAACCACGACGTGGTGCGACACCGCACCCGGTACGGCACCGACGCACGTGCACGCGCTGCCGCGACCCTGCTGCTGACCCTCAGAGGCACGCCGTTCCTGTACCAAGGCGAAGAGCTCGGCCTCCAAGACGCCGTGATCCCCGATGATCGCGTGGTCGACCCAGGTGGTCGGGACGGTTGCCGCGCCCCGATCCCGTGGACCGACGGTCCGAACTGCGGTTGGTCGACCGACCCGTGGCTGCCGTTCGCTCCCGACGCGGCCGCGCTGAGTGTGGCGCGCCAGAGCGGCGACCCGTCCTCCATGCTCGAGCACTACCGACGGCTGCTCCACCTCCGCCGCGCGCTGCCCGCACTGCACCGGGGACGAGCCGAGGTGCTCGACGCCCCCGACGGCGTGTTGCGGTTCCGTCGCTGGGTCGATGAGCCGGGAGCCCCGGCGTTCGAGGTGTCGATCAACTTCACCGAGGAATCCCACGCCGTGGCGCAGCGCAGCGGCACGTGGATCGGCGGCACGGCGCTCCCGGGCGATGAGCCGGACGCCACCGAGCCGCTCGGGCCGAGCGAGGCTCGCATCGTCGCCGTCGACGCCGGGTGAGTCTGCACCCCCTGGTCCTTGCGTTGCTGTCGATCACCAGCGCGTTCATCGGCTCGGCGATCGGAATCGGTGGTGCGACGCTCCTCGTCCCCGTGCTGCTGGCGCTCGGCGTCGCACCGGTCGAAGCCGCACCGATCGGTCTGCTCACGGTCGGGGCGTCCTCTCTGGCTGCGGGAGCACGCCAGCTCGACGAGGGCAGGGTGCACCATCGGATCGGGTTGACCTTCGAGCTCGCTGCGTCCGCTGGCGCGGCGGGCGGAGCGCTCGCGTCGTCGAGCGTGAACGAAGTGATCGTCGCTCGCGTGCTCGGAGCCGCCGCGCTGGTCGGCGCGGCGGCTGCCGTGGCCCGCAAGGGCCTGCGCAACCTCCCCGACGCGTCCTTTGACGCTGAGTTGGAACCCGGTGAGTGGCCCGGCACGCTCGGAGGCCAGTACGTGCTCGACGGTCGGGTGGTGCCGTACCAAGCGAAGAACGTGCCGGCCGGGTTGCTCGCGGCGCTGGCGTCGGGTGTCGTGTCCGGTCTGTCCGGGGTCGGCGCCGGGTTCCTCAAGACGCCGGCGATGAGCGAGATCATGAAGGTGCCGGTGAAGGTCGCATCCGCAACGACGACCTTCACCCTCGGCATCACCGCGACCACCGGGTTGCTCGTGTACGGGATTCGGGGCGACATGGCCATCGAGTCCGGGGGCGCCGCGCTCGCCGGAGCCTTCATCGGCGGGCTCCTCGGTGCCCGGGTCCAAGGCTGGGCGCCGCCGTCGGTGCTCCGACGGGTGACTGCGGTGCTGCTCGTGGTGATCGCGGCGCTTCTGATCGGACGAACCCTGTGAGCACGCCGGATCCCGAACCCGACGATCACACGGGTCCCGCAACGGGTCCTGGTTCGGGTGCACCAGCAGCATGTGGCCCGATCAGCGACCCGCGGGCCGGTCGGTTCCAACCCTTGGTCCGGTCCTCGCGGATCGCCGTCGGAGTAGCACTTGCGCTTGCGCTGGCGGGCACAGCCATTCCGGGTTCGACCGGTGATCGGCTCGACACCGCTGCGGTCGCAGTCGTGGTGATCGCACCGCTGCTGCGGGCGGGTTGGCTCGCCCAACGGTGGTTCCGGCGCGGCGACTCGACGTTCGGATTCGTCGCCTTGGGCGTGCTCGCGGTGGTGGGATGCGCCGTCGCGCTCGCAGCCTGGTGAGCCCGGTGGTCCCGGTGAGCCGCCGGCTCAGCCGATGCGATCCTCCAGCAGCAGACCGTGGGTGCGGTCGAAGGAGAGGGCGGCTTCGCCGTCGAGCAACCTGCGGATCGGCTCACCGACGATGTCGGCGCGCCAACCCTGGGTGAGACGAGCATCGGGAACGCCTCGGAGAAGGTCCTCGAGGTCGGAGCGGGTGGCGAGCACCGATGTCTCCAGGTCGAGCTCTCGAGCCAGCTGGCTCACCCACGCCGAGATCAGCGGGACCGCCGGGCGCAGCTCGTTCGGGAGCTCCGGGACGGTCGGCGCGGGAGCACGCCGGGGCTTGGTGCCCGCGGCTTCGGCGACCACGGCGAGGAGTTCGTCGCCCATGCCGCCCTTGAGGCTGCGCCCGTCCACGCCGCGCATCGAGCGGATCTCGTCGATCGACGTGGGCGCAGTGCTCGCTACCGACACCACACCGAGGTCCGACAGGACGAACCGAGGCGTCTGGTCGGTTGCGATGGCGCGACGTTCCCGCCAGGCGGCCACGGCCTGCGCGATGGCCAGGGTCGAGCCGCGAAGATGACGGAGCTCCTTGATCCGACGCCACGCGTCATCTGGGTCACGGGGGCCGCGGTACTCGGTGCGCAGCTCTTCGCACGCGTCGAGCACCCACTCGTCACGCCCGCGTGCCACAAGGCGCTCCCACAACACGTCGTGCAGTTGCAGCAGGTGCGCGACGTCGGATGCGGCGTAGTCCAGCTGAGCGGGCTTCAACGGTCGACGCAGCCAGTCGGTCAGGCGGTCCGCCTTGAGCGCATGCACTCCGAGCTCGCGCTCCAGCAGCGTCGAGAGCGACGGGCTGGTGTAGCCCAGGAAGCCCGCCGCGACCTGCGTGTCGAGCAACCGCGACGGGATGGTGCCGGTGCTGCGCTCGAGCACCTCCATGTCCTGGCGTGCCGCGTGCATCACCGCAGTGGCGTCGCTGTTGAGGACGCGGGCGAAGGGCGTGAGGTCGACGCTCAGCGCGTCGACGATCGCGACGCCGTGGGCATCGGCGATCTGCACGACAGCCACGTGCGGGAAGTAGGTGCGCTCGCGGTGGAACTCGGTGTCGATCGCGTAGCGGTCCTGGCCGTCGAGTCGGTCGACGAGACGCACGAACGCGACGTCGTCTTCGATGAGCGTGTACTCGCCAGTGGGGCCTTCGGTCACGTCGCCGGCGCTCGCCTCAGGCCTCTGGGCCCGACTCGACCGCCCGGCCGGAGTCGATCCATGCAAGCGTGCCGCCGGCGATGTTGACGGCGTTGATGCCCCGCGAGGTCAGGAACTCAGCCGCCCTCATGCTGCGTGCCCCGCTGCGGCAGATCACGTAGACCTCGTCGCTCGGCGGAATCTCCACATAGCGGGCTTCGAGCTCCGGCAACGGGATGAGCACGACGCCCGGCACCCGTGCCTCTTGGTGCTCGTCCTGGTTGCGCACGTCGAGCACGAACGCGCCCGAGCCCACGATCGGTTCCAGCTGCTCGACGGAGATCTCCTCGATGGCCACGTCGGCAACCTACCTTGCCGCGCTCTCAAAACCGGGCATCGGTCACACTCCGTGCGCCGCTTCGACGCCCGAGCGGCCGATCCAGCGGGTGCTCGAGCAGCTACTACCTCCGGCACTGGGGCTGGTTCAGGGGAGCCAACCCTCCGGCAGGTCGCCGGGGGCATCGACGTCACGAATCGACGCTGGATCCGCCGGAGTGAGGCGCGCCACGCTCAGTCCGGTGGCTTCTACTCCACGGTGCAGCGATCGCTCCCCCATCAGGAACGCCTGCGAAAGCGCCCTCGCTGCGACCTGGCTGAGCGCCAACAGGGACCACTGACCGACGCCGTCGAGCTCGTAGACCGCAACAGCGTCGCCGGAGGGGGTGCGGATCGCTTCGATGAGCGGTGTCAACGCCGTGGCGTCGAGCCACGGAAGGTCGCACGCGCCGACCAGCAACGCCCGGTGTTCGCAGTGAGCGCCCGCAGTGGCGATGCCGCCCAACGGGCCCTCGCCCGGCGAGTCGTCGGGCACCCAGTGCAGCCCGAGCGCACGAGCGACCGGCCCCAACGCCGATGCGTCGCCACCGACCAACAGCACCTCGGTGCAGCCCGCTGTCGCCAGGGCGTGCGCGACGATCGCCGCCAGCGGTCCGACTGGTGTGGGCAGGGTCGCCTTGTCGGTTCCCATGCGGGCGCTGGCACCACCGCAGAGCACCACGCCGACGGGCGCCTCCGGATTGCTGTCGGCAAGCGTCGTGTCGGCGTCCTCGGCCGCCGCAGCGTCCGGCGCCGCGTCCGGCGCCGCGGCATCCGGACCGTCGGCGGGGCCGCTCATCGACGTCGCAGCAGTCGCGGGAGCGTCACGGGCGTTCGACGACGCCGCCGTAGACGTGGTCGCCGCCACGACCGTGACCGTGCTGGTCGACCGACGCAGCCAGGTCCGTCACGAACGCGTCGACGACCTTGTCGTGGCCGGGCGACAACATGATGTGCAGACCGCCCTGTTGACGGTCCAGGTTCCAGCCCTTGTCGTCCATCAGGTCGGCGACCCCGTCGATGTCGATGATCGATCCGTCGGATCGTCCGGCAGGGTCGGCACCGAACTCGAACAGCGACAGGTCCGGGTCGGAGGTGATGCGAAGGCCGTCGATGCCGGCCACGCCAGCGGTGAAGCCCCGCATGGCGGTGCGGACCCGATCCGCGAGACGCAGGTAGCCGTCCTCGCCGAGGAAGGTCATGGTCGCCCAGGCACCGGCGATCGGAGGACCGGGGCGGGTGCCGGCGCTGCTCGACGAGGCATAGAGCCCGCCGGGCCACTCGTCGTACATGAAGATCTGGCGCTGGAACAGTTCCGGGTCGCGGTACAGCACCGTAGATGCACCCTTGAACGTGTAGCCGTACTTGTGGATGTCGGCCGACAACGACGTGACGCCGGGAACCCGGAAGTCCCACGGCGGCACTGACTCCCCCAGCCGCTCCCACCACGGCAGCAGGTAGCCGCCCAGACACGCATCGACGTGGCAGAGCAGGTCTGCTTCGGCTGCCATCCCAGCGATCTCCGAAACCGGATCGATGACGCCGTACGGGTAGCAGGGAGCGGACACGACCACGAGCGCGACATCCGCGTGCAGCGCCTCCGCGTAGCGCTCCGGGACTGCCCGGCCGTCATCGCCCACGGGCAGAGCGACCCGCTCCACGTCCAGGTACTTGCACGCCTTCGCGAACGCCGGATGCGCGGTGTTCGAGCACAGCAGCTTCGGGGCGACCACACCCCGGGCCCGTGCGTGGTCTCGGGCGGTCTGCACCGCCAGGAAGATCGATTCGGTTCCTCCCGACGACATGGAACCGGCGGCAGCGCCGAACAGCGAGCACGCCATGTCGAGGACCTCGCCTTCCATGCGCAGCAGGGTCTTGTAGCGAAACGGGTTCAGCGCGTTCTCGTGCAGGAAGCTGCCGGCGATCTCGTGTTGGAGCGCTTCGAGGTCCGGATCGTCGACGTTGTAGACGAGGCTGAACGCCTTGCCGCCACGCCAGTCGAGGTCGTCGACCCGCTCGGCCGCCACCTCGGCGAGGATCTCGGCCGCCGTCCTGCCCGTCGTCGGAAACGTCATGTTCGGACCTTACGGGAGCGCTGCTGCGCCGGGTGGCGTGAACGCCGCGCACCGACCATGGCAATCGACAGGGGCGCTGATCCAACGATGTCCGCTCGTGCCGACGGTGATCAGGCGTCGGTGCCGAGCAGGTCGGAGAAGTGGCTCGGATCGAGTTGCACCAGGAAGTGCCGGCAGCGCTCCTCTTCGTCGACCTCACCGATGCGGGCAGCTGCGTCGCGCAGTCCGGCGAGGGCGCGTAGGAAGCCCTGGTTGGTCGGGTGCACCCAACGCACGTAGCCCGATCCTCGCCAGCCCGATGCCCGCAGCCGGTCGAGCCCTCGGTGGTATCCGATCCGGTAGTACGCGTAGGACTCGACGTCGTCGCGTCCCAGGTCGCCCAGCTCTGCCCAGCCGGCCAGCATCCGTGGGTGATCCGCAACGACCGCCGCAACCGCGTCGCGACGTTCCGGGTCGGAGCGGTTCATCGCAGCATCGAGGGCCGCAACCGCGGCGGGCGGCTCGGGATCGAGGATCGTCTCGGGCGGTCCGGAGGGCGTGAGGTGCACGGGCTGATCCGACATGGCCAGCAGCGTACCGGCGCGCTTCGGCGTGACTGCGCGTCACGTCGCCGTGCGCTACTTGCTGTTGCCGTCCACCGCCGGCGCAGTGGACGGCTCGGCGTCGATGTGTTCGTCGTCCTCGTCGGTGCCGTCCCACTCGGGCGCCGAGACCACGCCGCCATCGGGGTCGATCGCCGCTCGCTGCGCGTCCCGACGCCAGGTCCGGTTCCGAGCCGAGACCATCCAACGCTCCAACGGCTGGAGCACCTCGGTGCGTACCCGACGCTCCGCGTCGGTCGCCGCCCGTTCACCGAGGAAAGCGACAGCGTTGTCGTAGCCGCGGGTGATCAGCTCGTCGGTGTGGGAGAAGTCGTCGTAGCGGATGTCAGGACGCCCGCCCGGTGGCAACACGAGCGCTTCCACCCCGTCGGGCAGCGCTGCAAGGTCACGGGCGAAGCGGCCGTTGCGGGCCACCCAGTAGGCCTGCATGGCCGCATCGAACGGCCGCTTGATCTCGGCGTCGGGCTTGCCGTGACGACCCACGTGCAGGACGTAGATCTCTCGACAACCGAGCTCGACGGCGCGAGAGATCGGCACGTTGTCGACCGCTCCCCCGTCGATGTAGCGACGTCCTTCGATCACGACGACGGGGAACACCGCCGGCAGGGCCGCTGATGCCAGCACTGCCGGGACCAGGTAGCCGTCGTCGAACCAGTGCTCGGCCGCGGTGTCGACCTCTGCGGCGATGCATTCGAAGTGCAGGGCGAGGTCATCGAAGCGTCGGGTCGTGCCGAGCAGGACCTCCAGGCTGCGTCGCAGCCCGTCGCCTGAGTGCAGGGATTCGCCCTTGCGGACCATCTGGACGAAGGACGGAAGTCGCGACGGTGGCATGACCGACACGCCGTCACGCCAGTGCTCCTCCAGTCGGTCGACCCCCGCCGGGGTCGGGTCCAGCGCGTACGCGGCGCCGTTCATGGCGCCGATCGAGCACCCGAGCACCACGTCGGGCACGATGGCGTGCTCGACGAGTGCTCGCAGCATGCCGACCTGGAGGGCACCCAGGTTCCCGCCACCCGACAGGACGAACGCGACGCGGGGTTTGCGTCGGGTGATCGACTTGAGCGTGGCCACGGCGAAGAGCGTAAGGGCTCAGCCGGCGGCGGCGACGCACGTTCGGACGAAGCGGGCGAACTCGTCGGCGTGTGTCAGATGCGCGCCGTGACCCGCGCCTGGGATCTCGACCAGCGAGGAGCCGCTCAGCGTGTCGGCCAGCTCGTGGGCGGAGGCCTTCCACTCCGGCACGCTGTCGGACCCGACACCGACCACCACGGGCAGCAGCACCGCTGCCAGGTTGGGGGCTCCGTCAGCGCGGCGCAGGTCCAGGAACTCGGCGACCAGCTGGACGCCTTCGGCCTGACGGAGATGACGGTCCTTCTCCCGGAGGCCGTCCCAGACCGCGTCGCCGACGACCAGCCGGTAGAACGCCTCGGCGGCGGCGATCGGACCGCCGGTCTCTCCCGCTGCCAGGGCGAGGTCGGCACCGTCGGATCGGTACGACCCGAGGCTGGGTGCCGGTGACTCGAACGCGCCGATGGCGGCCAGCCAGGGCGGAGTCGACTCCGCCAGCCGCATGGCGACCGTGCCGCCGAAGCTGTGGCCGACGACGACGACGCGAGCCGCTTGCGTCCACTCGCAGACCCATCGCAGGTCCTCGGCCTGGTCGTCGAGGGTGGGGGCGCTCCCTGCGTCGAGCGACGCTGCGTAGCCCCGCCGGTCATAGGCGCAGACGTCGAGGTCGCCGAGCCGACGCATGACCCGTCCGAAGCTGGCGGCCCGGTCCATCGCCCCGTGCACGAGCACGACGGCGAGCGTCGCACCCTCCTGATCGCTGACCACGTCGTGGTCGGCGCGCACGTCGTGATCTGGACGCCCGTCGTGGTCGGGGCGGCGACGCGTGACGGCCAGCCCATCGACGTGGGCGTGGGTCAGCGGCGCTGGTGGCGGCGGGCTGCTCGTTGCGCCGGACGGCGTCGAGCGGGAGCCGGTGGGGGTGCTCAACGGTGCGCGATCAGGGCACGCGGGCCAGATGCAGCACGTCGGTCGACCTCGACCGGGAACCGACCCCGGCGAGGACCGCCACGGTCTCACCTGGCTTCACGAGTCCTGCGTCGCGTGCTTGGACGACAAGGTCCTCCATGAGGGCGAGGGTGTCGACGTGGTTGGGCGCACGCAACGTGATCGTGCCCCAGCTCATCGACAGCTGTCGCAGCGTCCGCTCGTTGGGGCTGAACGCGATGATCGGCATCGATGGGCGGAACCGTGCGGTCGAACGCACCGTGAGCCCGCTGTCGCTGATGCAGATGATGGCCGCGACGCCCATCTCGGTCGCCGCGCGCCACGCAGCGGCGGTCATGGCGTCGGTCAGCTTGTCGTCGGGGCTGTCGCCGACCGCGCTGCGCCGCAGATGACGGATGCGCCGTGCCCACGCTTCGTAGTCGAACTCCTGATCCGCTCGCTCGGCGACACGGCTCATGGTGGCGACGGTGTTGACCGGGTCGTTGCCGACGGCGCTCTCGGCGGACAGCATGACGGCGGAGGTGCCGTCGAAGATCGCGTTGGCGACGTCGGACACCTCGGCTCGGGTGGGCGACGGCGAGGTGATCATCGACTCGAACATCTGCGTGGCGGTGATGACGGGCTTGCCGCCGCTGATGCACTCGCGGGTGATCCGCTTCTGCAGGTGCGGGAGCTCCTCGATGCCGAGCTCGGTGCCCAGGTCACCGCGGGCGATCATGATCCCACCCGAGGCGTCGATGATCCCCTGGAGGTTCTCGACCGCGGCGCGAGTCTCGATCTTTGCGACGATCAGCGGACCCCTCGGGTACGGCTCGGTGCCGACACGTCGGATGTCGTGAGCGGAGCGCACGAAGCTGATGGCCACCATGTCGACGCCCTCGTCGACGAACGCGTCGAGCAGCCGCAGGTCCTCTGGTGTGGGGGTCGACATGCTGAGTCGATCCGACGGGATGTGCAGACCCGGACGGCCTTGGACCGGCCCGCCGTGCAACACGCTGGCCTTGGCGGAGTCGCCGTCGATGGACTCGACCCGAAGGATCACGCTGCCGTCACCCACGGCCAGGCGGTCACCCGGGTGCACGTCGACGAGCAGGTCCTCGTAGTCGACGCCGAGCACCGACGTGTCGGAAGTGTCGAGGCCGGGTACCAACGTCAGCGGCGTGCCGGACTCCAGGCGGACGGAGGTGTTGCCGAACGTGCCGAGCCGAACCTTGGGACCTGGCAGGTCGACCAGGATGCCGACGTGCTTGCCCACCTCGGCTGCGACGGCGCGGACCGTTCGGTAGCGGGCGAGCGCGTCGTCGAGGGTGCCGTGGGCGAGGCCGATCCGCGCCACGTCGGTGCCGGCCTCGATGAGGCGGCGCAGCACGTCGGGTGAATCCGACGCAGGGCCGATGGTCGCGACGATCTTGGTGCGGCGGGGCATGCCCTCAACCTACGGCGCATGGAGCACGCACCGGTGCACGCGTTTCGGTGCGTGGTCTGGCGCCGGCCGAAATGCCTCAAGTTGCCCGATTCGCCGATGTTGGGGCGTCCGGAACTCTCAGCGATCGCCAGGCCCCAACATCGGTCCTGTGGCGATGTTGGGGCCTTCGGCAGCGGTCAGGACCGGGGCACCTGCGCCCACGGCAGGTCCTTGTCGACCCGCACGTCGCCGGGGAGGCCGAGCACCCGCTCGCCGAGGATGTTGCGCAGCACCTCGGACGTGCCACCTTCGATCGAGTTGGCGCGGGCCCGGAGGAAGTTCTTGTACATGTCGTCGCTGAAGAGCGCGTGACGGGGTCGGACGAGCTCGTAGGAGCCGTAGAGCATTCCGCCGGCGCCCATGATGTCGAGGGCGACCGAGTAGATCTCCTTGTTGAGCTCCGCCATCGCGAGCTTCGCGACCGAGCCCTCGGGTCCGGGCGTGCCGGCCTTGCGGTTGCTCGCGGCGCGCAGGTTCGTGAGCCGGTTCACCTCGGCCTGGATCCACAGCCGGGCGACGGTGTCACGCAGCACCGGGTCGTTCGACCCCGAGCGCTTCCACTCGTCCATGAGCTGGGCGATCGGGCCCGAGCCCCGCGGCGGTGTGCCCCCGCCGATCGAGACCCGTTCGTTCATCAGCGTGGTGATCGACACGCCCCAACCCCGGCCGACCTCGTCGACGCGCATCGAGTCGGGGATGCGGACATCGGTGAAGTACACCTCGTTGAACTCGGCTTCGCCGGTCATCTGCCGGAGCGGGCGCACCTCGACCCCCTCCGCCTCCATGTCCACGATGAACGCGGTGATGCCCCGGTGCTTGGGCAGGTCGGGATCGGTCCGGCAGATGGCAAGGCCGTAGCGGGAGATGTGGGCGAGGGTGGTCCAGACCTTCTGGCCGTTGACGATCCACTCGTCGCCGTCCCGGTCGGCCTTCATGGCGAGGGACGCGACGTCGGATCCGGCACCGGGCTCGGAGAACAGCTGGCACCAGATGTGCTCGTTGGAGAACAGCGGACGGAGCAGGCGCTTCTGGTCGTCGGTGCCGTGGGTGACGATCGCAGGAGCGCACATGCCGTAGCCGATGGGGTTCTTGGCGCCGCCGATCGGGCCGGCCGCTGCTGCGACCGCGTCGATCACGATCTTCTGGAGCTTGGGGCTGACGCCGAGTCCGCCGTTCCCCTGGGGGAAGTGGACCCAGGCCAGGCCGGCGTCGTACTGCGCTTCGAGGAACTCTCGTTCCGGTGTGCTCGACGGCGGATGCGCAGCAAGGAGTCGCTCCACGGCGGCGACCACGCGGGCCTCGTTGGAATCGGCGTCGGCGCGGGCTGGGTCTACGAGCGTCATGTGCATTGCCCCCTGAAGTGTCGATCGATGCCGGGCGTTCGGCTTGACCAAGCGGTCAAGTTACTCGCGGTCAGTGCTGTGGTGACCGGCAGGTCGCACCGAGGAAGTTCCTCGGCGCTCGACGAGGTGGGGTGCGCGGCCGGCGTGCCAGCCGCGCCGGCCGTGACCGCTGTCACCCGGTACCGTGCCGCACATGAGCGACGACCTCTTCTACCCCGGTACCCGCGCACGGACCCGACCGGATGCGGTCGCCTACAAGATGCTCGAGACCGGCGAACAGGTCACCTACGGCGAGCTGCACGCCCGAGCGAACCAGATCGCGCACCTGTTGCGCAGCCTGGGACTGCGGCCCGGCGACCACGTGGCGTTCTGCATGGAGAACCACCCGTGGTTCCTCTCGCTCGCGTGGGGGGCGCACTACGCCGGCGTCTACTACACGGCCATCTCCTCGCGACTCACCGCCGAAGAGATCACCTACATCGTCGACGACTGCGGTGCACGGGTGTTCATCACCACGGCGAACAAGGCCGACGTCGCCGCTGAGGTCGCAGAGGGGACCCCGCTCGTCGAGCACCGCTTCATGCTCGACGGCACGATCGACGGCTACGACCCGTTCCTGGACGCGGTCGCGACCCAGTCGATCGACGACCTGGTGGGCGCCACCGAAGGCATGGACATGCTCTACTCGTCGGGCACGACGGGGCGCCCCAAGGGTGTGAAGGCGCCGCTCCGCGACGTCCCACTCGGCACCCCCGACGCGCTCTTCATGCTGGTCGCCGGACTGTTCGGGGCGAACGCCGACACCGTGTACCTGTCGCCCGCCCCGCTGTACCACGCCGCCCCACTCCGGTTCTGCATGCAGGTCCAGCGGACGGGCGGCACCGTGGTGGTGATGGAGCACTTCGACGCCGAAGCAGCGCTCGGGGCCATCGAGTCGGAGCGCGTGACCTTCGGGCAGTTCGTTCCGACGATGTTCGTGCGCATGTTGAAGCTCCCACCAGAGGTGCGCGACCGCTACGACGTCAGCTCGATCCAGGTCGCCGTGCACGCGGCGGCACCGTGTCCGGTGACGGTGAAGCGACAGATGATCGAGTGGTGGGGCCCAGTCCTGCACGAGTACTACGCGGGCACCGAGGGCAACGGCTTCGTCTACACGGCATCTGAGGATTGGCTCACACATCCCGGCACGGTCGGCAAGGCAGTCGTCGGCACGCTGCACATCGTCGGCGACGACGGCCAGGAGGTGCCGATCGGCGAAGCGGGCACCGTGTACTTCGAGTCCGAGGCGCAGTTCAGCTACCACAACGATCCCGAGAAGACCGCCGAGTCGTACCTGCGCGACGGCTGGTCCACCCTCGGTGATGTCGGCCACCTCGACGAGGACGGGTACCTCTATCTGACGGACCGCAAGGCGTACATGATCATCACCGGTGGGGTGAACGTGTACCCCCAAGAGGCGGAGAACGTGCTCACCATGCACCCCAAGGTGCTCGACGTCGCGGTCTTCGGGGTGCCGAACGACGACTTCGGCGAAGAGGTCAAGGCCGTCGTGCAGCCAGAGACGCTGCCCGAATCCGCCGAGTCCGCCGCTGCTTTGGAGGCGGAGCTCATCGCGTTCTGCCGGGAGCACCTTGCGGATGTGAAGTGCCCGCGTTCGGTCGACTTCCGCGAAGAACTGCCCCGCCATCCCACCGGCAAGCTCTACAAGCGGTTGCTCAAGGACGAGTACTGGACCGCGGCGGGCCGCACGATCTGAACCGTCAGAACAGCGCACTCGGCTGAGTGGAACCTCGGGGCGTCACGAACGACGCCTCGGGCCTGCGTGCACCGCCGATACCCTCGCGGAGATGTCCCGGTTCGCCTTCCTCGACGCGCCCCACCCGTTGGCGTTCGCGCATCGTGGCGGCAACGAGGTCGCTCCCGAGAACACCCTTCGAGCGTTCCAGGAGGCCTACGACCTGGGGTTCCGCTACCTCGAGACCGATGTCCACGTCAGCGCGGACGGCGCGCTCTTCGCGTTCCACGACGAGGTGCTCGACCGCGTCACCGACCGCACCGGCGCGATCGCAGCCCACACCGCCGGGGAGCTGCGCCACGTCCGCATCGCCGGCACTGACCCGATCCCCACGCTCCACGAACTGCTCGAGGCGTTCCCTGATGTCCGCTGGAACATCGACCCCAAGGCCGATGGTGCGCTCTTGGCCCTCGCCCACACCCTCAAGCGCCACGACGCCGCCACCCGTGTGAACATCGGAGCGTTCTCCGATGACCGGTTGTCCCGAATGCGTCAGATCCTGGGCCCTGGATTGTGCACCGCTGCGGGGCCCAAGGAGGTGGCATCGCTTGCCGCTGCCTCGCGCGTGCCGGTGGCTCGCGGCCGGCGGAGCCGCGTCGCCTACGGCTGTGTCCAGGTGCCGGTGAGCTACCGCGACATCACCCTCGTCACCGGGGCGTTCATCGACGCCGCTCATGCCCGCGACGTGCAGGTCCACGTGTGGACGATCGACGACCCCGTCGAGATGCATCGGCTGCTGGACCTGGGCGTCGACGGGATCCTGACCGACAAGCCGTCGGTGCTGCGCGAGGTGCTCCAGGCGAGGAGCGCGTGGCACTGAGCCTGGTCACGCTGCTGGTCGGCGCGACCCTTCTGCTCCCTGCAGCTCCGGCCCAGGTCGCCGAGCCGAGCGTGCCGGGGTTGAGTCCCGAGGTCGCCGCCCTGCCAGCGACATCCCGTGACCTCGACAGCGCACAGCAGCGTCTGTCGACGGCGCAGTCGACCCTGGAGCGGGCCCGATCCGAGCTGGACCAGACCACTGCCGACGCCGCGGCGAACAGCGCCGAATCGACGGCGACGACCGCGCTGATGGCACGGCGTCAGCTGCAACTCACCAAGGTGGACGGACAGCTCGCTGCGCAGCGCGCCGCCCTCCGGTCGATCGCAACGGAGTGGTTCGTGGCAGGCACAGCCGATCGACGCTCGCTCGATCCGTCGCTTGCTCCGAAGGAGTTGCAGGAGCTCCGTCGCCAAGCGGTGCTCGGCGACGCCGCTGCCACATCGGTCAGCGCGGCGGTCGGCTTCCAATCACTGCAGCGCGGCGACGTCGTCCGCGACATCGACCAGCTTCAGCACCAAGATCAGCAGCTACGCGTGCAGATGGGGGAGCTCCAGGAGCGCACGGACCGTCTGACCGAATCGGTAGCTGCGTCGACCGCCGAGGTCGCCGCAGCCCAGACTGCGGTGACGTCCGCTCGACTGAACGCGACGGTCGACGGCGTCGACATGTCGACCGTGGCGCTCGACGCCTATTGGCGAGCGCAGCAGAGCCTCGCCCGGACCCTGCCGGCGTGCCGTGCGAGCTGGTGGATGCTCGCAGGAATCGGACGAACCGAGAGCCGCCACGGCACCTACCTGGGTAGCGACATCGCTGCGGACGGTCGCGTCGAACCGCCGATCCTCGGCCCCCCGCTCGACGGGACGAACGGCTTCGCCACCGTCGCGGACAGCGACGCCGGGCTGTTGGACGGCGATGCAGGATTCGATCGCGCGGTCGGACCGATGCAGTTCCTGCCGAGCACTTGGCGAACGGTCGGCCGCGATGGCAACGGCGATGGGCGTTCCGACCCGGACAACATCTACGACGCGGCGCTCGGGGCCGGCGTCTACCTGTGCCGCAGCGGCGACCTGTCGTCGGAGGACGTGCTGCGGCGCGCCTACCTCACCTACAACCGCAGCCAGACCTACGTCGACGCCGTCATCGGCTACGCCCACGCCTACCGCGATGCACTCGCCCTGCCGAGCGCGACCTGACAAGCCGTCAGGTCCGGATCGACGTCGATCGGCCGTCGACGGTCGCGTTGACAGCGTCGCAAGCGGCACTAAGGTGCGCCCACCTGAACTGTGAACACCGTCACGGCGGGGCCGATTCGACGGTTCAGTTCATCCGACACCCAGGGGGTACGAACGTGGTTCGACGACGCTCTACGAGCAAGCGATGGTCGCTCTTGGCGGCCGGTGCGCTGTCGGTCGCTGTGGTGGCCGCGGCCTGTGGCGGTGGCAACAGCAAGGCCAGCGACACGACGACCGGCGACGGCGAGCAATCGGCGGGCAAGCCCGTGTCCGGCGGCGAGGTCACCTACGCACTCGAAGCGGAGAACAGCGGCGGCTGGTGCCTGCCCGAAGGTCAGCTCGCGATCGCCGGCATCCAGGTCGCCCGGACGATCTACGACACGCTGACCGCACCCGATGAGAACGGCGACTACAAGCCGTTCCTCGCCAAGTCGGTCGAGCCGAACGCGGACTTCACGCAGTGGACGGTCACGTTGCGCGATGGCGTCAAGTTCCACGACGGGTCCCCCCTCAACTCGACGGTCATCAAGAACAACCTCGACGCCTACCGAGGCAAGTACCCGGCGCGCAAGCCGCTGCTGTTCCTCTTCGTGCTGCAGAACATCGAGTCGGTCGACGTCGTCGACAACCTGACGCTGACGGTCACCACCAAGACGCCGTGGCCGGCCTTCCCGGCATACCTGCACAGCTCGGGTCGCCTCGGCATGATGGCCCAGGCGCAGCTCGATGATCCGGCCACCTGCGACAAGAACCTGATCGGCACCGGCCCGTTCAAGCTCAAGGAGTGGAAGGTCGACGACCACCTCACGGCGGTCAAGAACCCGGACTACTGGAACAAGGACTCCAGCGGCAACCAGCTGCCGTATCTGGACCAGATCACCTACCGCCCGATCCCCGACGGCGATGCCCGCGTCAACGCGCTGCTCGCCGGCGAGGTCAATGCGATGCACACCGCCGGAGCGGAGAACATCGACCGCCTCCGTACAGAGAAGGACAACGGCAAGGTCGCCTTGGTCGAGTCCGACAAGTTCGCCGAGACGAACTACGTGATGTTGAACGCGTCGAAGCCGCCGTTCGACAACATCAACGCCCGCCTCGCTGCTGCCTACGCGCTCGACCGGAAGTCGTTCAACGAGGTGCGCAACCTGGGTCTCATGCAGGTCGCATCGGGTCCGTTCGCTGAGGGGTCGGTCGGCTACCTCAAGGACGCCGGGTTCCCGCAGTACAACTTGGACAAGGCCAAGGAGTACTCGGCCAAGTACACCGCCGAGACGGGCCAACCGATCGAGATCACGGTGCTCTCGACGCCGGATCCGTCCACGGTCAAGTCGGCGCAGTTCATCCAGGAGCAGGTGCAGAAGGCCGGCATCAAGGTGAACCTGAAGACCGTCGAGCAGGCGGCCCTGATCAGCAATGCACTGGGTTCGGACTGGAACGCCATGGCGTTCCGCAACCACCCGGGTGGCGCCCCCGACCTCCAGTACGTGTGGTGGCACGGCGGCTCGCCGGTGAACTTCGGCAAGTTCAACGACCCCGAGATGGACAAGCTGCTCGACGCCGGTCGCCTGGAGTCCGACACCACCAAGGCGGCCTCGATCTACGAGGACGTCAACAAGCGCTTCGGCTCCCAGGCCTGGAACCTGTGGCTCAACTGGACCATCTGGGACGTCGCGTCCGCACCGGACGTGCATGGCGTGATGGGGCCCGACCTCCCCGACGGATCCAAGCCCTTCCCCGGCTTGGCCACCGGCCATCCCGTGTCCGGGATGTGGGTCTCCAAGGGCTGACCGAGTCCTGCAGCGGTGAGGTGGCGCTCCGGCACGTCCGGGCGCCACTTCACCGACATGACGTCAACATCGTCACCGTTTCACAATCCCTTCCAACAACAGGACGAATGCATCAGTGGGCATCGCGAAGAAGCTCCTCCAGCTGGTCGTCACCGTCATCCTCGTCACCTTGTTCGCGTCGTTCCTGCTGGAACTGCTGCCGGGTGACCCGGTTGAGGTGCTCGTGCCGTTCGGCAGCCCCGAGCAGCGCACGCTCGTGCGCGAAGAGACGGGGCTCGACCAGCCCTTCATCGTTCGATATGGCCAGTGGCTCGGCGGATTCGTCCAGGGTGACCTCGGCAACTACTACACGGTCAGCTCGAGCAACCCCGTGGCCGACCGCGTGGCCGACGCCATGCCGCCCACGATCTTGCTGATGGTCTACGCACAAGTGCTCGCGCTGCTGATCGCGATCCCTGTCGGCGTGCTGGCCGCGTACAAACAAGGGACGTGGTTCGATCGATTGTCGAACACCTCTGCGTTCGCGATGCTCGCCATACCGACGTTCGCGCTGGGCTTCGTCCTGCAGTACTACGTGGGTGTGAAGCTCGGGTGGGCCGACACGGGTGGCTTCACATCCATCGGCGAAGATCCCGCCGGGCATGTGCGGTCGATGATCTTGCCGACCATCACCCTCGCGGTGGGCCAGGTGGCGGTCTACATGCGACTGCTGCGCAGCGACATGATCGCGACGCTCCAGCAGGACTTCATCACGATGGCGAAGGCCAAGGGCATCACCACCAAGCGGATCCTGTTCCGGCATGCGCTGCGCCCGTCGTCGCTGACGCTGCTCACCGTGGCGGGACTGAACGTCGGCACACTGATCGGTGGAGCGCTCGTCATCGAAGTCGTCTTCAACATCCCTGGGCTCGGCGACCTGATGGGACAGGCGATCGCCACCCGTCAGATCGTCGCCTTCCAGTCGATCGTCGCGATCATCGCGATCTTCTACGTCTTCGTGAACTTCTGCGTCGACATCCTGTACACCGTCCTCGATCCACGGATCCGACATGCCGGCAACTGACCCTGTTCCGACCCGCAACCCGTCGATCATGAACCTCGAGCCGTCGCTCGAGGTCTATGGCCTCGCCGTCGACTCCGATCAACTCGAACCGCTTCCCGAGGGCGGATCTCGCAAGAAGAAGGGCCTCGGATGGGGGGCGTGGCTCGCCATCATCTGGCTCGTCGGGCTCACCGTCTTGGCGCTGGCTGCGCCGCTGCTGCCGATCCCCGACCCGAACCAGTCCTTCAGTGAGATCGCCCGTCAGGGTCCTGTGTCGGGGCACTGGCTCGGCGGCGACGCCAACGGCCGGGACCTGCTCGCACGCATCATCTACGGCACCCGGGCCAGCTTCGCGATCGGCTTCGGTGCGGTCGGGTTCGGACTCGTCGTGGGCGGATTCCTCGGGCTTGCAACCGGGTTCTTCCGCGGCAAGGTCGACGCCATCATCACGCCGATCATGACCATCCTGCTCGCCATCCCGCAGTTCGTCCTCGCGCTGTCGCTCGTCACCGTGCTGTCCTCGGGCGACAGGGTCAGCAGCGTGCAGCGAATCGGCGTCGTCGTGCTCGGGTTGGGGATCGTGTCGATCCCGATCCTCGGTCGAATCACCCGAGGCAACACGCTCAGCTGGTCAGAGCGGGAGTTCGTTCTCGCCGCCCGGGCAATGGGCGCCAAGAGCTGGCGGATCATGCTCCGGGACATCCTCCCGAACGTGTTTCCGGCGATGCTGTCGATCTCGCTGCTCGGCGTCGGCATCGCCATCGTCGCCGAAGGTGGACTTGCGCTCTTCGGCGTAGGTGTGGCGCCCCCGACACCGTCCTGGGGCAACATCATCGCCGAGAACAAGGATCAGCTGAACCGTGCACCGCACATCGTGATGTTCACCATCGTCGTGCTGTTCCTGACGGTGCTGGCGCTCAACTTCCTGGCGGACGTCGTCAGCAAGCGCTTCGAAGTTCGGGAGAGCGTGCTGTGAGCCATTCAGACGTCATCGACGGCCTTGCACCCACCGGTGTGCCAGGGTCCGGTCCTTTGCTCGACGTCACCGACGTCGCCACTTCCTTCCGATCTCCGCGGGGCCTGGTCAAGGCGGTCGGAGGCGTGTCGTTCACCTTGGAGCGCGGCAGCTGCCTGGGCATCGTCGGCGAGTCCGGTTCGGGCAAGTCCGTGTTGTCGCGATCGATCATGGGCCTGCTGCCGTCGAACGCAGTCCGCACCGGCCAGGTGCAGTTCGAAGGCACCGACATCAGCGGTCTCAGCGCCGAGGGCTATCGACAGCTCTGGGGCACCGAGATGGCGATGGTGTTCCAGGACCCGATGACGGCGCTGAACCCGGTGATGAAGATCGGCAACCAGATCACCGAGTCGCTTCGCTACCACCTCGACATGAGCAAGTCCGATGCCCGCGACACCGCGGTGGCGCTGCTCGAGGCGGTGCGGATCCCCGAGGCCGAACAGCGATTCTCCGCCTACCCGCACGAGATGTCGGGTGGCATGCGCCAACGGGTCGTGATCGCGATCGCGTTGGCGTGCGGACCCAAGCTCCTCTTCGCCGACGAGCCCACGACCGCGCTCGACGTGACGGTGCAGGCTCAGATCCTCGACCTGCTCGCCGAGCAGCAGCGCGAGCGGTACATGGCGATGATCCTCGTGACTCACGACCTTGGCGTCGTGGCCTCGCGAGCGCAGGAGATCGCAGTGATGTACGCGGGTCGCATCGTCGAGAAGGCTCCGACGGCCACGCTGTTCGCCAACATGCAGATGCCCTACACCGAGGCGCTGCTCTCCGCGATCCCCAAGCTGAGCGACCCGTCCCACACCCGCCTGTCGGCCATCGGTGGTCGGCCGCCGGACCTGGTGAACCCGCCGCCAGGTTGTGCGTTCGCCCCGCGATGCCCCTACGCGCGGGAGCGATGCCACAACGAAGCACCACCGCTCGAGGCACATCCCGACTCACCGGGTCACCTGTTCGCCTGCTTCTATCCCGTGTCATCGCCCGAGACCTTGGAGATCAAGGATCGCCTCGCAGCGCAGCGGATGATGGCGAGCGCTCCCCCGCCTGTGGCAGCGAACGCCACGCCGCAGTCCCCCGGCAGTCCGGTCCCGCCGACGGACTCCGACGCACCCACCCCGCCGCCCTTTCCCGGCACGACCGAAGGCACCAACTGATGGCCGGTAGTGGCACAGCGCATCTCCGTCCCGCTTCCGAGACGCTGCTGCGGGTCGAGAACCTCGTCGTGGACTTCCCCGCCGGGCGCGGCAAGAAGGTCTCCGCCGTCGCGAACATCTCGTTCGACGTCGCTCAGGGAGAGACCCTCGGATTGGTCGGAGAGTCGGGCTGCGGCAAGTCGACGACCGGCAAGGCCGTCATGCAGTTGCCTCGGCCCACTCGGGGTTCGGTGATCCTCGACGGCACGGATCTGACGTCGCTCGCGGGGTCAGATCTCCGCAAGGTCCGGCCTCGGATGCAGATGATCTTCCAGGATCCGATCAGCTCGCTGAACCCACGGCGTACGGTCAGCCAGATCGTCGGGGAACCCCTCTCCATCTGGAAGACCGGCGATCCAGCATCCAGAGCCGCCAAAGTCGAAGAGGTCCTGTCCGCTGTCGGGGTCGATCCTGTCGCTGCCAGCGAACGCAAGCCGCATGAGTTCTCCGGCGGCCAGTGCCAGCGGATCTCGATCGCCCGAGCGGTGATCACCGACCCGCAGCTCATCATCTGCGACGAGCCGGTCTCCGCGCTCGACGTGTCGGTGCAGGCGCAGATCCTGAACCTGCTCGAAGACATGAAGGAGCGCTACGGGCTTACCCTGGTGTTCGTCGCGCACGACCTGGCCGTCGTCAAGAACGTGTCGGACCGGGTCGCAGTCATGTACCTCGGCAAGATGTGCGAGATCGGGCCGCCGGATGCCTTGTACGCGAACCCGGCGCACCCGTACACCGAGGCGCTCGTGGCTGCGATTCCGCTGCCCGATCCGTCGATCGACGCGGGTGCCGTCGAGCACCTCGGCGGCGAGCTGCCGTCGCCGCTCAACCCGCCGTCGGGTTGTCGGTTCCGAACCCGTTGCCCACGGGCTCAGGACCTGTGCTCCAGCGCGGAACCGCAGATGCAGAAGGTCGGAGACGAGCACTACGTGGCGTGTCACTTCCCGCTCGAGACGCCGATCGCCGAGCCCGGCGTCCACTGAGCCGGTCCATGCGACGGCGCCTGGTCAGGCGCCGTCCGGGCCCAACTTCGGCGGCGGCGGTTGCGCGCCGAGCTCCGTTGCATCGACGTCGAGCAATTCGGCCAGCAGGTCGACCAGAGCCCGGACGTCCGCGGCGTTCGACGACATGCCGAGCGACACCCGCAGCGCGCTCACCCCGACCTGACGCCGAGCGCGGAACGCCTCGTCGACCTCGCAGATCGAGACCGGTTCGCCGCTCGATGACGCCGCATCGAGGAACGGGATGAGCTCTTCGGCGGACACGTTGCGAGCGGTTTCGCCGGTGCCGGGGTTGCAGAAGCACCCGGTGCGCAGCGAGATGCCTCGGACGGAGGCCATCTGCTCGACGCGGCGATCCGCTAGCTCCAGGCCGGACGGGTCGGTCAGCACGAACGCGATCGTTGCACCCCGGTCGATCTGCTCCCACGGTCCGAGCACGTGCACGAGCGGCGCTCCGTTGGAGTGGCGCAGGAGCTCCATCCGGTCGAGCAACCATGTCGAGAGCGCCTGGGTGCGGTCGTGCACGCTGGCGACGTCGACCTGCTCCATCAGCTCGATACCAGCCGTGACCGCAGGTAGCGACAAGAAGTCCAGGGTGCCGTCCTCGAAGCCCGCATGGCCGGGCACCAGGCGATGCCGCTCCGCAACGACCGACGCGACGGCGATCGTGCCACCAGCGAACCAGGGTCGTCGCAGTGCTGCGAGTGCGTCCTTGCGGGCAACCAGGGCGCCCACGCCGGTCGGGAAGCCGAAGATCTTGTAGAACGACAGCGACACGAAGTCGGGCCGATGCTCGTCGAGGCGCATCGGGTTCGTCGGGGCGAACGCCGCGGCGTCCATGAGGACCCGCCAGCCGTCGGGGACCCGTGGATACGGGTGGCGCACCCCCGAGTAGTTCGACTGAGCCGGGAAGGCAAACAAGCCCGGCGGGCCGTCCAGTGCCGCGTGCAAGGCGACGTCGTCAAGGCGCAGGTCCGGCGTGCACACCGGCACGTACGTCACCGGTGCGCCGTTGCGGCGAGCATGTTCCCGGATGCCGTTGACGGAGTTGTGGTTGTCGCTGGTCAGCACCAGTGGACGCTGCGGCGCGAACGGGAACGCCTCGGCCACCAGCCGGATCGCGCCTGACGCGTTCGGCGTGAAGATGCACTCATAGTCATCAGGATCCGCGGAACAGAAGCGCAGCACCGCGTCCCTTGCCTCGTCGACCATCTGGGTCATGGGACGGGAGGTCGGGTTGTCCGAATGGGGGTTGCCCAGCACCGACCTCAGCAGCAGGTCGGCGTGGTTGCGGACGAGCGACTCGGGATAGAGCCCGGCACCGGTGTGATCCAGATAGACGTGACCCTGGTCGTCCAGGCGAGCGAACTCACCAGCTCGAAGGTCGTCGAGGTGAGCAGTCGCCGCCAGTCGGGCATCGAGCCAGTCGTCGTCGGTGCGTTCCCGGTCGTGTCCGCTCCGCTGCATGGCGTCATTCTCCCCCGAGTCGGTCCGGTCCCGTGGTCGCGGTGGCGTCATGACGGCGTCATCGTGACGAGGTCATGATGACGCGGTCACGGTGTCGGCCTCACGCCAACTCCACCACGCCACCACGCTGCGGTACGGGGCGTAGGCCTCGCCGAGTGCAGCCATCTCCCGTTCTGTCGGCGGCTGGTCCCAACCGTGAGCACGGGCGAGCCCGGCACGGACTCCGTAGTCGCCGACCGGCCACACATCGAGCCGGCGCAGATCGAACAGCAGGAACATCTGCGCCGTCCATGGCCCGATGCCGCGCACGACTGTCAGGTGTTCGATGACGTCGTGGTTGGTCATGGCGCCGATCCGAGCGAGTCGGACGGTGCCATCAGCGGACTTCGCAGCGAGGTCGACGAGCGCGGCTGTCTTGGCGCCCGACAGCCCTGCTGCGCGCAACGCTGCGGGATCGGTCGAGAGCACACGCTCGGGCGTGAACGGCCGGCCGACCGCGTCGAGCACGCGTCCCCAGATCGTTGCGGCCGCCTTGCCCGCAAGTTGCTGGTAGGCGATCGACGACGCCAGCGCCTCGAACCGTGCGGAGCCCTTCGGGCCTGGCCGCAGGACGGGCGGTCCGTGGCGGTCGTGCAGCCCGGCCAGGATCGGGTCCCGGCTCGCCAACTCCGAGGCGGCAGCCGCCCACGCCGGTCGGGTCGCTGACGTGGTCGTCATGGGCGCATCCTGACACGATGGCAGCCCATGGACGCAGGCAACTCGACACGGACCGCAGTGAGCAGGATCCCGGGGCACTTCGAGTTGAACGTCGCGGCGATCACCGAAGCGGTCGCTGCCTCGCACCCGGATCGGGACTGCTTGATCTTCCGGGATCGCCGGCTGAGCTGGGCCGAGGTCTCAGATCGGACCCGTCGACTGGCGCTGGTGCTGCACGCGGCTGGTGTGGGACCCACCGCATCGTTCGGTGCTGTCGATCGTCATGAGTCGGTGCATGACCACGTGGCGCTGTACCTGCACAACGGCAACGAGTACCTCGAGGGGATGGTGGGTGCCTGGAAGGCGAGGTGTGCGCCGTTCAACGTGAACTACCGCTACGTCGCCGAGGAGCTGCGGTACCTCCTCGATGACTCAGGCGCTCGCGTCGTGATCGTCCACGAGTGCTTCGCCGCGACGCTGTCGGAGGTCGTGGCGACGTTGGCGTCCGCACCGTCGTTGATCCTGCAGGTCGCCGACGGCAGCGGGCATGACCTGGTCCCGGGTGCGGTCGACTACGAAGCGGCACTGGCGGCGGTGGCACCGGCCGGCACTCCGGTCGAGCTGCCCCACGACCTGATCGACGGCTGGTCCGGCGACGATCTGTACCTCTGCTACACGGGTGGCACCACGGGGATGCCCAAGGGTGCGATGTGGCGTCAAGAGGACTTCCTGATCGCTGCGCTCGGCGTGCGTCGTCGGGACGGCACGGACTTCGACTCGATGGAAGAGATCCTCGCCGGTGCCCAGAAGGGCTCGCTACGGGCGTTGCCGGCGCCGCCGCTCATGCACGGCGCAGCACATTGGAACGCGCTGTCGTGTTGGATCGCCGGTGGGACGGTCATCATCCAGGACCACCCGGAGCACCTGGACCCTGTCGACCTGCTCGCCACGGTGCAGCGACATCGAGCGACCTCGCTCCTCGTCGTCGGCGATCCCGTCGCCCGACCGGTCGCCGATGAGCTCGCACGGGCCAGCGACGCCGGCGATCCATACGACCTGTCGTCACTGCGTCACCTGTTGTCGGGCGGCGCGGTCCTGTCCCCCGGCCTCAAGTCCGAGCTGCTCGACCTGGTGGCGGGTCTCGCGATCGTCGACGTGCTCGGTTCCACCGAATCCGGCCGCCAGGGCGTGTCGAACGTTCGCAGCGGTGACGACACCTCGACCGGGTTCGCTCCGGCAGCGACGGCGGTGGTGCTCGACGAGTCGCTGACCCGTCGTCTGGAACCCGGCGACGATCAGATCGGCTGGCTGGCGCAGTCGGGCCGCGTGCCGCTCGGCTACCTGAACGACCCGGTGAAGACCGCAGCGACCTTCCCCGAGGTCGACGGGGTCCGCTACGCCGTCGCCGGCGACCGGGCGCGACTGCGTTCCGATGGCAGCATCGAGCTCCACGGGCGTGACTCGGTGTGCATCAACACCGGTGGCGAGAAGGTGTTCGCCGAAGAGGTCGAGACTGCGATCAAGAACCACCCCGGCGTGTTCGACGCGGTCGTCTGCGGTCGGCCATCGGCGAAGTGGGGCCAGGAGGTCGTCGCGCTGGTGAAACTGCGCGACGGCGTCGAGGTGACCGACGACGCGCTGCGCGCAACCGCTGCTGAGCACATCGCCCGCTACAAGCTGCCGAAGGCCATCATCTTCTTGGACGCGATCGTGCGGTCGCCTTCCGGCAAGGCCGACTACCGCTGGGCCCAGCAGACCGCTCTCGCCCACGACCCCCGCTGACACCCCCGCCTATCCCGCTCACATCGACACTGACGCGCACGCCTGGCCACGAGCCCCGCTGACTCCCGTCCCCAAATCTCCAGGGCCCCTTCCGTTCTGTTGCGCAGAACCGCAGAGTTCTCTGCGGTTCTGCGCAACAGAACGGGGATGTCCACCGGTGGGGAGGCGATGTCCACTGTGCATCCCCACTCCCAGAGGGGTTGTGAACGGGATGATCACCGGAAGATCACACGGTTGCGGCTCTATCGATCCACAGGGACGGCTTCGTAGGTTGCATCCATGACCTCGCACCTCATGGATCCCGGCACCGTCCACGCAACCAGCTCTGCCCAGGCCACCGGCAACTCGTTCACAGCCGGCACCGCCTTCACCACCAGCACCGCCCACGACACCGACGCCGCCTTCGACGTCACCCTCAGAGACGGCACCGTCGAGCGGGTCGCTGGCGCCAACGCGTATGAGCCCGAGCGGTCGATGACCACCTTCTTCCGCACCGACGGGCGTCCGACCGTCGACTGCTGGAGCGTGCGGATGGCCAGCTTCCGCACCGACGAGATCCTGGCGATCCGCCGACTCGAAGGTGTCGCTGCCGGAGCGATCCGCAACGGTGAGCCCGAGCCAACCATCTACGGCGACGCGGTGCTCCGGGTCGTCTGAGGCGCCACCGCACTCGGCGGCGTGCCCGTCCGAGGCCGACCTCTGCGGGTTGCAGCGTCGGTTGGGCGATTCGTTCACTCGACGTTCGAAGTGCCGAGCATGTTCGGGTCCGGTGGGGGCCCGCGACTACGGTCTGAAGCTGCCGTAGCGCCGATTCGACGCGCCGCTCCCTTCCCGATGCACCACCTCATCCTCGCTTCACTCCTCGTTGCAACTCGCTGCGCGATGCACCTCCCCACGACGGTCGCCCCATGACAGACAACTCCTCCAACGACGCTGCCGACTCTGGCGCACCCGACTCCGACGTCGCCCTTGGCGCCTCCGACGTTGTTGCACCTGACGCATCCCCGATCGACGGTCCGGACGTCGTCGTCATCGGCGCCGGCCCAGCGGGCCTGACCGCCGCCTACCAGCTCTCCAAGGACGGCGTCGCAGCCACGATCCTGGAATCCGATGACATCGTCGGCGGCATCAGCCGTACCGCGCAACGCGAGGGGTGGCGCTTCGACATCGGCGGGCATCGCTTCTTCACCAAGGTCGCACCGGTCGAGGCGGTCTGGCACGAGATCCTCTCCGACGACGAGTTCCTCAAGCGACCGCGTCTGAGCCGGATCTACTACCAGGGCAAGTACTACGACTACCCGATCAAGCCGCTGAACGCGCTGCGCAACCTGGGCTTCATCGAAGCGTTGCGCTGCATGGTGTCCTATGTCTGGGCCAAGGTGCGCCCGCCCAAGGACCAGTCGACGTTGGAGGGTTACGTCGTCGCCGACTACGGCCGCCGGCTGTACGAGCACTTCTTCCGGACCTACAACATCAAGCTCTGGAACGTCGACCCCAAGTACCTCTCGAGTGACTTCGGCGCCCAACGCATCAAGGGCATGTCGTTGTGGGGGGCGGTCTGGGAACCGGTCCGCGCCCGAATCCTGGGCAATCGCGCCGACAAGTCCAAGCAGGTCACGAGCCTCATCGAGGAGTTCCAGTACCCCAAGTACGGGCCCGGGATGATGTGGGAGCGATGCGCAGAGATCGTGACCGAACGTGGTGCGGACCTGCAGATGAACACCCAGGCCACCACGATCAAGCGTGACCCCGACACCTTGCGGGCGACCTCGGTCGTCGCCCGCCACACCGACGGCACCACCACCGAGCACGATGCCGACGAGATCATCTCGACAATGCCGTTCTCCTACATGCTCAAGGCCATGGACCCGCCGGCGCCGGCCGATGTCATTGCCGCAGCCGATCAGCTCCGTTTCCGTGACTTCCTGACGATCGCGCTCGTCGTCCCCATGGAGTACAGCTTCCCGGACAACTGGATCTACATCCACGCCCCCGAGGTGCAGGTCGGACGCATCCAGAACTTCGGGCAGTGGTCGCCTTACCTGGTCAAGGACGGCCGCACCTGCCTGGGCCTCGAGTACTTCGTGTTCGAGGGCGAAGGCCTGTGGAACAAGCCCGACGACGAGCTCGTCGAGCTGGGCAAGAAGGAGTTGTCGCTCCTGGGCTTGGGTGACGCTTCGAAGGTCGAAGCCGGCTACGTGGTGCGGATGCCCAAGGCGTACCCCGTCTACGACGAGGACTACAAGGCCAACGTCGCCATCATCCGGAAGTGGTTGGAGTCCAACGTGTCGAACGTGCACCCCGTGGGGCGCAACGGCATGCACAAGTACAACAACCAGGACCACTCCATGCTGACCGCCATGTTGACGGTCGAGAACATCCTCGGCCGCGGCGACCACGACATCTGGTCGGTCAACGTCGAAGAGGAGTACCACGAGGAGGGCACTGGCACCGACGCCCCCGCGTCGGCGACCGGCACTGCGGCTGGCACCGGTCGCGATGCCCCGATCGTCCCCAGCACCGCACCCAAGGTCCGCTGAGCCCCCGAATGCTGCCGACCACGGCCAGCGACCCTCTCTCTGAGCGTTGAGTACTCGATCCGACCAGGAGCTCAATGGGCCGCCGCCCACCTGGGATCGTCCGAGCGTCTGGTCTGGCCGGGACCGCCTGCTGTCCGCTGCGATCGTGCTGGTCGCCATCGCTCCGGCCCTAGTGGCGGCGGTGACGGTCCTCGGCTCGGACTGGGTTCCAGCTGACGACCAAGCAATCGAGGTGATGCGGATCTCCGACGTCGGTGGCGGGCGCACCCCGCTGCTCGGCGCCTGGTCCAGATGGCACTGGAACCACCCCGGTCCCCTGCTCTTCTGGATCGCCGCGCCGCTCTACCACCTGATCGGCAACGTGGGAGTGCTGCTGACGTGCACCCTGCTGGCAGCCGCGTCGAGCGCGGGTGTCGTGCTGGTGGCGCTGCGCCGTGGCGGCCACACCCTCGGGGCGTTGTCGGCGCTGTTGGTCGTGGTCCTCACCGGTGCGTTCGGCCTCGGAACGCTGGCGGACCCGTGGAACCCGTTCGTCGCGCTGATCCCGTTCCTCCTCTTCCTCTTCCTGGTCTGGGCCGTGCTCTGCGACGACCTTGTGCTGCTGCCGGTCGCAGCAGCGGTCGGCAGCTTCTGCATGCAGGCCCATGTCGGCTACATCCCGCTCGTGGTCGGGATCGGGGCGTTCACGCTGGCCGGGGTGGCCGTCCGATACGTCCGCAGAGCGACGTCCCAGCGCAGCGCCACGGTCGTCCCGATTGATGATCGTCCCGGCGACGATGCTGACGAACTCGAGGTCGGACGTTCCGAGAACGGGGCGGACGCGCCAACTGGGACGAGACACCGGGTGGTGGCCGCGATGCGTCGGCACCGGCTCGCCTCGTCGGTCGGCGCCACCATGGTCCTCCTCCTGCTGCTGTGGGCTCCGGCCCTCGCCGATCAGGTCGCTGGCAGCGGGAACCTCTCGGCGATCCTGGAGTTCTCCACGAACCCGACGGAGGTCGTCGGCGGGTGGCGCAACGCCATCGGCATCATGAGCACGCAGCTCGGCATCCCGGCGCCGTGGATGGACGCTCACGACTCGTTGCTGATCGCGCTCCCCCGTACGTCCAGTGCGGTGATCGGGGCACTGGGTCTCCTCGTCATCGTCACGGTGAGTGCACTGGCGTTCATCCGGCGTCGCAGCGATGCCGGACTCCTGGGCCTGGTCGCATTGGCTGCGGTCGCCATGGGTGTCGTGTCCACCGCACGGATGTCCGGGGTTGCGTACCCGTACCTGCTGCGCTGGTGGTGGTGCATCGGGGCGATCGCCTTCCTCGCCGTGGTGTGGGGCCTGATCTCCATCACGGGCATCGAGCGGAACCGCTGGATCGCCGTGGTCGCTGTGGTCGCAGCCGCAGTCTTCGGCATCGGGGTCAGCGTGCGTGATGCCCCCGTCCATGGACCCAACCCCACCTCATCGACCGCCTTGTCCCATCTCATCGGAACTACGGCCGCGGCCACCCGTCCCGACGGCCGCTATGTGATCCGGACCATCGACGAGCTCAACCTCGGCGGGGTCGGCCGAGGACTCGCCTTGGGCTTGGAACAGGACGGCCGATCGGTGTTCGTGGAGCCAGACGACCTGTCCGGCTACCAGGTGGGGACCTGGCGGACGTTGAGGGCCGACGAGTCGGACGGCGTGATCACGATCGTCGGCTTGGACTCGATCGACTCCGGTTGGGTACCACCGTCCGATGCTCAGCGGATCGCCGTCTCCGACCCGCTGAGCCCCGCCGAACGACGGGAGTTCGCCGAGCTCCAGCGAAAGATCAGGCCGTACCTGGGCAAGTTGATCGGCGAGGGCGTCGTCCCGATCAACTCGCCGTATCTCGCCGAACGAGCGGTCCAGGCTGGCGCGTCCCGGGCCGATGTCGACCGGATGGTCGACCTACAGCTCAGAGGCTCCGGGTTCGCTGTGTATCTGCAGCCGCCACCGCTCGCCTGAGCGAGTCAGCCGGTGCGAGCGATGCGGTCGAGCTCGGGCGCCAACCACGACCCGAGGGTGGGCAGGAATGCGTCATCGAAGTGGATCCCATCGGAGCGGATTGCGGGGTCGAGCTCCCCTCCGGGCTGGGTCTGCAGCCACCCGGCGACATCGAGGACCGTCGCCACCCCCGCACGCAACGCGACCGCTTCGTGGATCAGCTGGTTGAGGCGGTCGACACGGGCAGGGTCGGACTCGGGAAGGCCCGAGAAGCCCTCGGTCCGCCCTGCTTCGAAGTGCGCTGACGTCGCGACCGCGACGGTGGCGCCGGTCGCGCCGAACGTGTCGATCGCGGCGACGAGCTCACGCCGCACGTAGTTGTCGGCCTCGGGTTGACCGACGTGACGCCACCGCTCCTCACCCGGGAACCGACGATCGGCAACTTCCCAGACGCCGGCGGACAGCAGCACGACGTCCGGTCGCTGCCGCTCGAGCAGCGCCGCAGCGGGCGGCGCCCAGTCGCAGTCGCCTTCGAACGGTGCCACATCCTGGAGGAACCGGCGATCCCCGCCTCGGGCGAGCGGGCAGCCGAGTTTGGTGCGCCCGCTCACGTCCAGCTTCGGGCCGCTGCGTCGACCGAGCAGCGCCGCCATCTGGTTGTACGCGACCGAATCACCGATGACCATGACGCGAGCGGAGCGTCCTGCCGGCGGCAGGACCCGCGTGGGTCGCGCCGGGGCCGCAGGAACGGTGAGATCCCCCATCACGCCTCCGGCCGGCGGAGCGATCGGCGCACCCGCAGTGTCTCGGAGGTCACGCACCTGTTCACCCAGCCATGGAGCGAGCGTCTGGGCGCCGAGCGCACTGAGCCCGACGCCACCGGAGCGCATGGCCGGGTCGTGCTCTCCGCCAGGCCACGCTCTCATCTGCGCAGCGACGTCGATCACCGGCACCTGCCGCGAGGCTGCAACGTCAGTGATGAGCTCGTTCATCCGGTCGATCCGAGCATCGTCGTTCTCTGCCGGACCGCCAGCGGGCACGTCCACCGCGACCGCAGCGTCCTGCAACAGCATGGCGTCACGCTCGTTCGCTGCGTCGGGTAGGTGCCGCGTCGCTGGCGACAGCGCCACCTGCGCTGCTCGGACGTGCGGCACCGTGAGGACCCCGACCCGCGCACCGCCCTGCCCTGCGGCATCGACGAGCGCACCGAGCTCGGTCCGGAGGAACTCGTCGCCACCCGGCGTGCCAGGGCGGATCCAGCCTTCGTCGTCTGCGAGCTTGCGATCCGTCACGTCGCGGAGCCCGCCCCAGATCAGCACCACATCGGCGCCAGCCGCGGCGATCGCCGCGTTGCGTTGGGCCGGGGCGTCACCGCAGCGATCACGATCGCGCTCCACCGTGGCGTCAGCCAGGCGTACCCAACCGCCGACGGACAAGCCGCAGTCCGGGATCGCCGCGACGCTCACCTGCACCGGCGGCGAGCCGTCGATCGTCGTCCAACCCGACGCCGAGGCTGCGAGCGCGTCACCGATGAGCAGCACCTTGATGGGCGGGGGTGGGGCGGTCGAGGGCGTCGTCTCGCCCGCGGAGAACCGTTCCAACGACGATGCCTCCTGAGCGGTCGACCCGACGAACCAGGATGTGGCGACCAGTGCGGTGGCCACCAGCACCACACCGAAGGACCACGCCGCTCGACGCGGCGTCGCTGACCGCACCGGCACCCGAGCGCGCTGGCCCGGCAGCTCCACACAGCGGTGGAGCACTTCTGCCGCGACCATCGTGACCGACATCCGCAGTGCGAACAGCGGCCATTGACCCCAGCCCACGCGCGCCGCTGTCAGCCAGAGGAACACCGGCCAGTGCAACAGGTACACCGCATAGGAGCGCCGTCCGAGCCAGACCAGCGGCGACCATGACAGGATCGACGAAAGGACGCCAGCGGTGCTGCTGGCCAGGATGATCGCTCCGGTTGCGACCGCCACGGCGAGGAACCCCCACGGGTACATCCAGCGGGCGGTCGTGGTCGCCACTGCGCTGATCCCGACGATCAGCGCCAGCCCGATCCAGCCGGCCACCATGGTGACCGGTCGCGTGGTGCGGGCGATCCGTTGGGGATCGCGCTTGCGCATGAGGATGCAGGCAAGCAAGGAGCCGACGAGGACCTCGCCAGACCGTGTGACGGTGGAGAAGTAGGCACCGTCGACGTCGACGCGAGCCCACCACCAGCTCGCGGCGGCCGAGGCGGCGACCAGTGCGCTGAAGCCGGCGACGGGTATGCGATGGTCGAGGAAGCGCCGACCCCCGCCACCGTCGACGTTGCGCGTGCGTGTCCCGAGGCGCAACAGGATGAGGAGCACCACGGGGATGAAGAGGTAGAGCTGCTCCTCGACCGCCAGGGACCAGAAGTGCTCCACCGGCGACGGCGACGCGAAGTCGGCACCATAGGTTCGACCCTGGAACACGAACACCCAGTTGACGATCTCGGCGATCGACGCGGGGACATCGACGACCAAGGCTCGACGTTGTGCGTCGTCCCAGATGCCGGCGACGCCCATCGTGACGATGACGATCAGCGTCACCCACGCTGCGGGCAGCAGCCGGCGGGCGCGACGAACCCAGAACCGGCGAAGCCCCAGCCCGGACCCGGGCTCCCAGACCCGGATGAGCAACGACGTGATCAGGAATCCCGACAACGTGAAGAACACGGTGAGCGCCACGAAGGCACCCGATGCCCATGCAAAGCGGGCATGGTAGAAGAGGATCGCAACGACGGCGACGGCTCGAAGGCCGTCATAGGCGTCGATCCTCGTGCCGGGCCGGACCGTTGACGTCGTCATGGTGTCGTCCCTGCCACCTGGAGCAGTTGTGGGAGCAACCATGCCGAGTGCTCCTTGAGCGCGCTGCCGGAGAGGTGCAGCCCGTCGGGCCGATCCGCCGAGCGGTCACGAGCGTCCACCCAAGCGCCGGCGTCGATCAACGTCGCTCCGGTCGCGTCGGCGGCCTGCTCCAGCGACGCCTTCCACGCTGCGGTCCAGCGGGCGTCGCAGGTGGTCTCGCGATCGGGACCGTTGCAGTAGTACAGCCCGGTGGGTCGCGGTGGCACCACGAGCACGACCTTGGCCCCGGTCGATCCTGCGATCCGCGCCGCGTCGATCATTGCGGTGACGCGCTGGTCGTTCGCTGCTGGCGACAGGAACGGCGCATCATCAACACCTTCGAGGTCGATGATCACCGTCGTGTTGATGACGACGACCTGCGGCTGGACCGACTGCACCGCGGCCGCCCACTCGGCATGCCAGTCGGGGCATCCTTCGGGGCCGAACGAGCAGCCGAGCGTGCTGCGGTCGAACACCTGCACACGCGGGTCCTCCAGCGCTGCGAGGCCGTTCGAGACACCCCGTGCGGTCGAGTCCCCGAGCACCAGAACTCGCACCTGGCCCGAGCATCCCGAGCCCGGGTCCGCAACGCCGCCGAAGGTGGAGCGGTCGAGGGTCGAGTCGTCGCCGAACACCGGTGGCGCCACCGTCGTCGGCACGCACGTCGTCGTCGTGGTCGACGAAGGCGATGCCCCCTTCGCTGTCGGTTGTGTGACGCGCACGGGGTCGGCGACCCGCCCGAGCGTGTCGCCGACACGCTCCTCGGGAGTGCGCTCGCTCGGTTGGGCCCATGCGAGCGAACCGGCGGTCAGGGCCACCACGAGCACGCCGACGACCGACAGCCGAGCGGGTGACCATGCACCCGCGATCAGCGGCCGTTCCAGCCTCCGGTGTGCAAGCGCAGCACCGACGAGCGACACCACCACCACGATGGCGTCGCGCCACAGCGTCGGCATGGTCGGCCCGAGCCCGACGATGATCGGCCAGTGGATCAGGTAGATCGCATAAGAGCGTTCCCCGAGCCACACCAGGACGGGCAGCGCGAACAGGCGCTTGACGCCGGGCAGCGTGACGCACGCAGCGACCACGCCGCAGGCCGACAACGCAATCACGGTGAAGCCCCCGTGATGCAGCCAGGGCGACGACGGCGAGGCGGTGAGCGCGACCCCTGTCAGCAGCAAGGATCCGGCGATGCCCCAGACGCCGATCGCGCGTCGAGCTCCCAACCCCTTCGGTCCGCTCAGCGGGTGGCGGTCCCACGCGCAGCCGAGCGCAGCGCCGATCAGGAGCCCGATCATGCGACTGTCGGTGCGGAGGTACGCGGCCTCCGGCGTCGATGTCCACGCCACCACGATCGACACGACCGACAGCGATCCGATCGCCGCCCACAGCACCCAGCGACCTCGGCGCGCAGCGAGGACCAGCAGGCCGGCCATCAGCAGCGGCCACGCAAGGTAGAACTGCTCTTCGACTGCCAGTGACCAGAAGTGGCGCAACGGTGACGGCGCCACGAACAACTCGGTGTAGCCACCGTGGGTCAGCTGCCACCAGTTCGCGACGTTGAGGAGGCTCGCTGCGGTCTGGCCGGGCAGTCGGCGCTGCTGGTCGGCATCCCAGACGCCGACGAGGCCGGCGGCAGCGACGGCCAGCAACACGGCCCAGGCCAGCGGCCAGAGTCGCCTGATCCTGCGCCCCCAGAACGCCCGCAGTGAGATGGCACCGGTATGGCTGCGTTCGCGCATCAGCAGCGTGGTGATGAGATAGCCCGACATCACGAAGAACACGTCCACCCCTACGAACCCGCCCTGTAGGGCGTCGAGGTGGTACGCGACGACGGCCGCAACCGCGACCGCTCGGACGCCGTCGAGTGCCGGACGGCGATGGTGGCGAACGACCCGGGGGGCCTCGGGCGACGAGATCGATCCGGGCGCGCTCATGAGCGCGAGGTCCTGTCGCGCGCATCGGTACCCATTCCGGATCAGACCCCGGCCGGGGCGAGCACTCCGGGATCTTCCGTTCCATCAGCTCGCGTCGCGGGTGAAGCATCGCCGGGATCAACCCCGGTGCCAACCTCGGATGCTCCGCCAACACCTGACGGTGCCCTCCCGTCGAACATCCAGCGGGCGATCATGACGAGCGCGACGGCGCTGCCCAACACGATCGTCAGCTCCGCCCCCGCCCGGTATCTGGTGATGCCGCTGTTCAGCACCGCAGCCAGCGTCGCCGTCGCCGGCTGGATCAGCAGCGGATAGATCGGCGCCATGCGCCGCCGACGCATGACCGCCAGGCCGCCGATCGCCAGCACCCCAAGGATCCAGAAGGACCACAGCGCCTCACGGGTGATCGTGAAGTCCGTGGTCTGGGATCCACCCGCCCGACCTTCGACCCAGCCGTCGTTCACAATGCTCTGACCGGGCCGGTAGATGCCCCAGATGCGTCCGATCCGGGCGGCCACCACCTTGGGCAGCTCGCTCGAGTGGTCCTGCACGTACTGCTTCGCGATCTTGCCGAGTCGGGCGTCGCGCACCGAACCATCGAGCTTGTCGTAGGGCATGTACGCCTGGACACCGCCGACGAGGTCATGGATGCAGGTCATCTTGTAGTACCCGAGGAAGTCGCCGCTGTAGGTCTGATCGCAGTTGGCGTTGGCGAGCGTCTGGCCGTAGCCGGTGCTCAGGTACACGGGGTTGTCGAACCGCCCCAAGTTGAACAGGACCCACGGGGTGAACGCGGCGATCGGGATGATCGCTGCGATCGCCACTGTGGCGATCCTGCGCCACCACGAGCCCGCGTTGCGTCGCGTGAGCAGGAACGGAGCGACGAAGAGGGGGAACACGATGCCCACTTCGGGTCGGATCGACAGCGCCACGGTGAGGCACACCGACAGGCCGATGACGTCGCCGAGCGTGGATCGGTCGATGAGCCGGTAGGTGAACAGGAGCGACAGCGCGATGACCAGGATGAACGGCGTCTCGACCATGAGCATGCCGTCGTTGATCCAGATGTTCGGGTAGATCGCAGCGATCGCCGCTGCGGTGAGACCGACGGTGCGTCCCCCGAGGCGCCGTCCGACCGCGAACACCACTGGGATCGTCGCGGTTCCGACGAAGGTCAGGACGATGCGCTGCCAGTTCGGATCGAGGATCCCCAGCTTGCGAAGGCCGAGCAGGAAGATGATGAACCCCGGCGGGTGATCGGCTGCCTGACGGACGAGGCCCTGGTCGTAGTACAGGTACGGGTTGATGAACCCCTTGCCCTCGTCGATTAACCGGGCCGACATGGCGTAGAAGCCGGCGTCGCCGTTCAGCTTCATGTCCCACTGCTTGGTGACCACGAAGGAGATCCGGATGGCCAGCCCGACCACCATGATCAGCCCGAGGATCACGAACGTGCGCGTCCGATCATCGAGGCCGCACCAACGGGACCAGACTCGATCCCACCAATGAGCATCGTCGCTGCGCGCTGCAGCCGCCTCCGACGCAGGAACCAAGTTGTGCACGGGCTGCGATCCTAACGGGCCGGCCATACCAAGGGACGTAGCCTCCCTCCACCTATGCTCCGGGCCGTGGCGAGCGCTGACACGGAGGACACGACCGACCGTCGCGCACCGGTGACCCAGGTGAACGAGTTGGAGTACCAGCGCTTCGCCGGCCTCGACGGAGCCCGTGCGGTCGCCGCGATGGGCGTGTTCCTCGCCCACGCCGCATTCATCAGCGGGTACGTTTTCCGCAGCGACTTCGGCCCGATCCTGGCGCGGATGGACATCGGCGTCGAGATCTTCTTCCTGCTGTCGGGCTTCCTGCTCTACCGTCCGTACATCGCACGGCGTCTCGCTGGCCGCCCGAACGGAGATCTCGGCACCTACGCCCGTCGCCGCTTCCTGCGAATCTTCCCGGCGTACTGGGTCGCGCTGACGATCGTCGCGTTCATCCTCCATGCACCCAAGTTCGCCGACGAGCACAGCATCGTGGCGCACTACCTGCTGCTGCACGTGCTCGACATCCGCCAGGTCTCGCACGGTCCGATCCAGCAGGCCTGGACGTTGTCGTGCGAGCTCGCGTTCTACGCCGTGCTGCCGGGCTGGGCCTGGCTGATGTCCCGGCGGGACCGCACCCCGGAGCGTCAGATCCGAGTCGAGTTCGCCGGACTCGCAGCGCTGTGGGCCGCGTCGATGCTGCTCAAGGTCGCGACGATCGGCGCGGACCTGTCGATCGAGCGGGTCGGTTGGCTCGCGACCTGGTTCCCGCTCCGAGTCGATCAGTTCGCGTTGGGCATGGCACTCGCTGTGACCAGCGCCTGGGTCCAGCATCGTCGGCCGCAGCTGCCGGCGTGGCTGCGCGGCACCAGCGGCGTCGTCGCCTTCTGGGGCCTCGCGATCGTGGCGTTCCTGGTGCTCAGCTTCGGCTTCCACCTGCCGCTCGACCTCAACTTCACCCCCAAGCAGTTCTGGTTCACGCGCACGTCGTTCTCCTTCATCGCCTTGGCGTTCCTGATCCCGATCGTGCTCGGTCGCCAGGACGGCACCCTGATGCGTCCCGTGGTCGCCAACCGTCCGATCGTGTGGATGGGCCTGATCTCCTACGGCATCTACCTGTGGCACGAAGCGTGGATGTTCAAGTACCTCGAGTGGACCGACAAGCCGGCGTTGGCTGCGCCGTTCCTCCCCATGGTCGGCGTCACGCTCGTGCTCACGATCGCGAGCGGCGCCGCCAGCTGGTACCTGGTGGAACGCCCCGCGATGGGATGGCGGAACCGGACCGTGTCGCGTGAGCGCGGCCACGGCACCGACGGGACAGTGACGACAGGCGGTGCAGGTGTCCAACAGCGCTGAGCGGGGCGAGCTCGAATCCAACGTGGCGAGGCCCGACGGCACAGGATCGGCACGATCCGGCGGACGGCGGGGGCTGAACGTGGCGCACTGGATGCGACGGTTGCATCCAGGCGTGGTGCTGCTCGTCGTCGTGTCGTACGTGCCGTTGCTCCTCACCGCTCCGGGCAAGATCGGCGCCGACACCAAGACCTACCTGTACCTGAACCCAGCACGCCTGTTGTCCCGGGCTGCGTACATGTGGGACACGAACATCGGTCTGGGCACCGTGACCCATCAGAACATCGGCTACTTGTGGCCGATGGGGCCCTACTACTGGCTGATGGACGCCGTCGGCATGCCCGACTGGATCGCACAGCGGCTCTGGACCGGGTCGATCATCCTCGCCGCCGGACTCGGTGTCCGCTGGATGCTCAAGGAGCTTTCCTGGACCGGCGTCGGGGTCACCGTGGCGTCGTTCGCCTATGCGCTGAGCCCGTATCTGCTCGACTACGAAGCGCGCATCTCGGTCATCCTCCTGCCGTTCGCCGGCCTGCCATGGCTCATCGGTCTGGCGTCGCGCAGCATCCGCACCGGCGGGTGGCGGTCCCCCGCGCTGTTCGCCCTGCTGACCGTCACCGTCGGCGGCGTCAACGCCACGTCGCTGGCGCTCGTGATGATCGCTCCCATCTTGTGGATGGTGCACGCCACGTTCATCGCCAAGGAGTGCACGTTCCGCCAAGCGCTCGCCGCGGGCCTGCGGATCTCGTTCCTGACGCTTGTGACCTCGTTCTGGTGGATGGCCGGGCTGATCACCCAGGGCGGATACGGCATCCCGATCCTGCGCTACACCGAGACCTACGTCGTGGTGGCGAACGCGTCGCTCGCTCCGGAGCTCCTCCGAGGCCTCGGCTACTGGTTCTTCTACGGCCGTGACGGGCTGGGCGCATGGATCCAACCCGCGATCACGATGGTGCAGAGCATCCCGGCGCTGGCGTTGTCGTACGCCCTGCCGATCCTGGCCTTCGCCGGCGGGCTCCTCAGCCGGTTCCGGAACCGGGGCTTCTTCGCTGCGCTCGCGGTCATCGGCCTCGTCGTCGGCGTCGGTGCGCACCCTTGGGATGCGTCGAGCCCGTACGGCGCGCTGTTCAAGGGGTGGACGACCACCGAATCGGGCCTCGCGTTCCGCTCCACCCCACGGGCGGTACCGCTCATCGCGCTCGCGCTCGCCGTCTTCCTCGGCGCCGGGTGCGCAGCGCTGAGCCGGTGGCGGCCGAACCTGCACCTGCCGGTAGCCGGCGGGCTGATCGTGCTCATCTGCCTGAACCAGTCGGGGCTGTTCCTCGGGCGCTTCGTCGACCGGAACCTCCAACGAACCGAAGATGTTCCGTCGTACTGGCTCGACGCTGCGCATTACCTGGACCAGGGCGACCGTGCGACCAGGGTGTACGAGATGCCCGGCTCGGACTTCGCCTCGTACCGATGGGGCGCAACGGTCGACCCGATCACGCCGGGGCTCATGGACCGCGAGTACGCCGCCCGCGAGCTGATCCCGTACGGCACGCCGAACTCGGCGAACCTGCTCAACGAGTGGGACGTGCCGCTCCAGGAGGGCCGCTTCGACCCCGACACGATTGCCCCGATCGCCCGGCTGCTCGGCGTCGGCCAGATCGTGCACCGGGCGGACCTGCAGTTCGAGCGGTACCGCACCCCGCGTCCGCGCAGCCTCCAGCAGGTGCTCCTCGACGCGGCCGGTCTGGGAGCACCGACGTCGTTCGGCACTCCGACGCCCAACACGCCGTCCAGCAAGCTCCCACTCGACGACGAAGCGGAGTTCGCGACGCCGAACAACCTTCCCGACCCTGCTCCGGTGTCGGTGTTCCCCGTCGAGAACTCACGTCCGATGATCCGCTCGGTCCAGGCTGCAGCTCCGGTCGTCATGGCCGGCGATGCAGCGGGCATCGTCGGAATGGCCTCCGCCGGTCGAATCCAGGTCGACCGCCCGCTGTTCGAATCAGCGAGCTTCGTCGACGATCCAACCAAGCTGCGCTCGATCGTTCGCGAGCCCGGCTCGGAGCTCGTCGTCACCGACTCCAACCGTCGGGCGGCGCGGCGCTGGGGCTCTGTCCGAGAGAACGACGGCTACACCGAGCGTGCGGGTGAGACCCCGATCGCCGACCCGGCCGACAACCGACTCGACCTCTTCCCGGGATCCAGCGACGCCGACAAGACCGTGGCGGTCCAACGACCCAAGGGCTACACGGTCGACGCGTCGTCGTACGGCAACCCGGTGAGCTACACCGCGGGTGACCGAGCGATCTTCGCGTTCGACGGCGACGACTCCACGGCATGGAAGGTCGGGGCGTTCGACGACGTCGAGGGCGAGCACATCGACCTGCACTCGACGCAGCCGATCACGACGGACCACCTGAGCCTCCTGCAGACCCAGAAGCAGGCGAACCGCTGGATCACCAAGGTCACGCTCGGGTTCGACTGCAACGATGACCGCTGCGCGTCCGAGCAGGTCGTCGACCTCGGCGATGCGTCGCGGCTGGTGCCCGGCCAGGAGATCTCGTTCCCGTCCCGGACCTTCCGCAACCTGCGCGTCACGATCGACGACACGAACCTGGGCAAGCTCGCGCGCTACACCGGCGTGTCCGATGTCGGCTTCGCCTCGATCCGGGTGCCGGGCGTGCCCGACATGTCCGAGGTCGTCCGACCGCCGACCAACCTGCTCGATACCGTCGGGGCAGCGTCGATCGACCACCCGCTCAGCTGGATCTTCCAGCGCCGCAGCGCGCTGCCGACCGACCTGCTGGTCAACGAACCTGAACCCACCATGGATCGGTTGGTGTCCACTCCGGCAGCTCGCCAGGCGGTGGCGTACGGCAAGGCGCGGATGTCGACGCGGATCGCCGACGACGCAGCCGATCGACTGATCGGGCTTCCCGACGCCGCAGCGGGATCGCTCACGGCATCGAGCAACCGGCACCTGCCCGGCGACCTTCGTTCCCGAGCCGCCTCGTCGGTCGACGGCGACCTGAGCACTGCGTGGCAGACCCCGGTGAACGGCTCGATCGGGGCATCGGTCGACGTGACCTACGGGTCGCCGGTCAGTTTCGACCACCTGCCCATCAGCTTCATCGCCGACGGCCGCCACACCGTGCCCAAGGTCGTGAGCCTGAGCGTCGACGGTGGCGCTCCGCAACGCTTCGACCTCGGCGCCACCAGCCTCGGCGAGGGCCGAGCGCGCGGCGCCACCACGACCGTCGATGTCCCCACCGGCCCCATCACCGGCACCCGGTTCACCTTCACCATCGACGAGGTCCAGGAGCGCCCGTCCAAGGACTGGTTCAGTGGGACCCGCACGGTGACCCCGCTCGGGATCGCGGAATGGGGCCTCCCCGTCACCCGTGCACAACAGCCCGCGGGCACCGCGTTCCCCTCGACCTGCCGCACCGATCTCCTCCAGGTCAACGGCACCGCAGTGCCCATGCGAGTCGTCGGCACGGTCGGCGACGCGCTCGATCACAACATGTTGCGCCTCGAGGCGTGCGGTGATCCGGTGTCGCTGCCCAAGGGGACGAGCGAGCTCACCACCACGCTCGGCAAGACGAGCGGCCTGGACGTCGACCTGCTCGCGATGAGCTCGGCAGCGGGCGGTGGCCCCGGGGTGGACTCGCTCGCGACACCGCTCGGCGATGGACCGACTCCGCCGACCACGACGTCGCAGCGTCCGGGTCGGTTGCAGTACGACGTGTCGGTCAAGGACGCCGCCGAGCCGTACTGGCTGATCCTCGGCCAGAGCCTGTCGCCGGGTTGGACCGCCACGGTGGGCGGCCACGACCTCGGAACGCCGACGCTCATCAACGGCTACGCCAACGGCTGGCGCGTCGATCCCTCGACGGTCGGCGCCAACGCCACGATCACGCTGAAGTGGACGCCGCAGAGCACGGTGTGGATCGCCTTGTGGGCATCGCTGTTGGGCGCGGTGCTGTGCATCGGACTGGCGATCTGGCCGGTTCCGTGGCTCGCTCGTCGACCCACCCGGCGTCGTTCTGTCGAGGGTGGATCGGACTCTGGGTCGGATCCGGGCACCGTCGATCCCGACGCGGCGTCGGTGAAAGCCGGCGCCCCGGTGCATGACGTCGGGGCCGGCGCCGATCGCCAGGCAGCAGTCGAGTTGCCGTCGGCGACGTTGCCGGCACCACCGATGGTCCCGGTCGGGATCGCACCGTTCGCCACCGACGGAGCAGCCCTCCGGCCCGGTCCGGCGATCGGCTTCGCTGCGGTCGCGGGGCTGGTCACCTTCTTTGCGATGGGACCGTATGTGGCCGCAGCCGTCGCCGTCGTGACTGCGTTGGCACTGGGGGTGCAGCGTGGACAGGTGCTGCTCCGGGTCGCCTGCCTGGGCGCCTTCGGGGCAGCCGCGATGTACATTGTGGCCAAGCAGACCCGAGCCGGCTACCTCGTCGACTTCGACTGGATGAACAAGTTCGAGCTGACCCACGCATGGGCCCTCGGCGCCACGGCACTGCTGGCGATCGACCCTCTGGTGGAGCTGCTCCGGCGGCGCCGAGGCGACAGGTCGCTGCCGTCGGAGTGATCAGGGCTTGGCGCCGCCCCGCCCGATCATTCAGGCGATCGGGCGGGGCGGTGTCAGCCGTGCTGCGATTCGTCAGTCGATCGGGTCCGAGCAGACCGCGAACAGCACCAGCGTGGTCTGGTCGATCTGATCGGTCAGGAAGAACTCGTCGTCGGTGATGCCCGAGGCGCCACCGACCTGCTCGGTGTTGGTGAACCGGTAGGCGAGGCGACGGCCGGTGGCGTGCAGCCACACGAAGGCTTCCCGGGGCAGCTTGTGGCGCAGGCCGAGCGGGTCGAGCTTCAGCAGCTTGTTCGCCATCTCGCGGCGCTTCTCGAAGTCGTCCTTGACGAGCGGAGTCGCATCGAGGCCGTGCACCTCGACGGTGCCGAAGTGCCGGCCGAGCATCGATCGGAAGTCCTCGGGGGTGAAGAGGTAGACGTGATACGGGTTCTCGAAGTCCGCTGGCTTGTTCGGCGTGAGGAAGAACGCCGTGCCGTCAGGCGAGAGCACGCGCGACACCTCAGCGACGTGGTGCTCGGGCTCGACGAAGTGCTCGATCAGGTGCGAGGAGCACACGTTGTCGAATGTGTCGCCCTTCAGCGCCAGAAGCGACCCGTCGGAGCAGATCGCGTCCATGCCCGCAGCGCCGTGGGTTCGCACCGCGGATGCTGCGGTCTCGGGGTCGTAGTCGACGCCGACGAGCTCGCGTCCGCCACCGGCGAACCCAACGGACTCGTCACCGAGGCCGCATCCCACGTCCAGGAAGCGACCGTCGCTCATCCGCGCCCGGACCTCGCGGTAGCCCGCTGTGTGCAGCGCGAGCAGCGAATCGGGGGTCTGGCCCTGCATGGGTCGCTCACCGGTGAGCTTCACGGACTTCTCCAGTCTGGGTGGTCGGAGGTTCCGACATCTCCCGGCCGGGTGCGCGCGGACGGCCACCGGTCCCCGGTCCAGCGGACCGGCCTGCGTAGCATACGGGTCCCCATGCAACCCTCTGAGGACACGCACCCAACCGAGCCCGACGTCGTGGCCGTGCCCGCATCGGATGACGCCGTCGACGGCGCGGTCGAGACGATCGCCGGGCTCGCGGCGCAGTCCGGGATCGAGCGCATCCACGTGTTCGCCTGGCGCGACCTCGATGACGACGAAGCGGGCGGTTCCGAGGTCCACGCCGACAACATCGAGACGATCTGGTCGCAGGCCGGACTACAGGTGACGCACCGCACGTCGTCCTCTGTCGGGCGTCCGCCGAACGCGGTGCGCAACGGCTACAAGGTGAGTCGCCGCGGCAACCGCTATGCGGTGTTCCCGCGGTCCGCTGCGGCGCAGCTCTCCGGTGCGCTCGGATCGACCGACGCCGTGATCGAGATCTGGAACGGTGTGCCGTTCATGTCGCCGCTGTGGTGGCACGGACCGTCCGCTGTCTGGCTGCACCACGTCCACGGACCGATGTGGCAGCAGAGCCTTCCAGGTCCGGTCGCCCCGCTCGGCAACTTGCTCGAGGAGCGTCTGGCTCCCCCGTTCTACCGGCGGGTCCCGATGGTCACGCTGTCGCAGTCATCCAAGGGGGAGCTCGTCCACGAGCTCGGCTTCGATGACGGCCACGTCACGGTGGTGCCTCCGGGCATCAACTCGTTCTTCTCCCCGTCAGATCCCTCCGATGCCACCGCCGGTCGCTCGCCCACGCCGCTCGCGGTCGCCGTCGGGAGACTCACCCCGGTCAAGGACTTCAGCCGACTGGTGCGGATCATGGCCGCCGCTCGGCACCGCGTCCCGGACCTGGAGCTCGTCATCGTCGGCGACGGGTATCTGAGAGACGAGATCGAGGCGCAGATCGCCGCGGTCGACGGGCAGCGCTGGGTGCACCTCGCCGGACGGGTCACCGACGACGAGCTGCTCGATCTGTATCGCCGAGCATGGATCGCGGCCTCGGCGTCCACCCGCGAGGGCTGGGGGATGACCCTGACCGAAGCAGCGGCGTGCGGTACCCCGGCAGTTGCCACCGACATCGCCGGACATGCCGATGCGATCGACGTCGGTCGCAGCGGTCTGCTCGCCTCCACCGACGACGACCTCGCTGCGCTCGTCGTCGATGTCATGACCGATGATGAGCGACGCGCCACGCTCCAGCGTGGTGCACTGCAGCGCGCAGCCGAGTTGACCTGGGAAGCCTGTGCGCTGGCGAACTTCCGAGTGCTGGCCGACGACGCCGCCGCGCTCGCGGCGGTGCACGGCGCTCGCCGCAAGCTGCCCAAGCACCCGCGCGGCCAGGCCGCAGGTGCGCCGCGTGCTGCCGGAGGCAGCCGATGACCGAGCTCCTCGGCGACTTCGTGCTCGGAGTCGACCTCGACGGCGTGTGCGCCGACTACACGGCCGCCTTCGCCCAGGTGGTCGCCGCTGAGCGTGGCATCGACGTCCGCGACCTGACGACCGACGTCAGCTGGGACTTCGCCGAGTGGGGCCTCGACCGCACCGAGTTCCTGCGCCTGCATCGGCTGGGCGTGCAGGAACGCCACATGTTCAGGGACATGCCGGCGCTGGACGGCGTGGCCGACGCGCTGTGGCGACTGTCCGACGCTGGCGTGTGGATCCGCATCATCACCCACCGCCTGGTGACGAACTGGGGTCACGCCGTCATCGTGTCGGACACGGTCGAGTGGCTCGACGCGAACCGCATCCCGTACCGGGATCTGTGCTTCCTGGGCGCCAAGCCCGAGGCGCAGGCGGACGCCTACATCGAGGACGCCCCGCACAACGTCGCCTCGCTCCGGGCCGGCGGCAACACCGTGGTCGTCTTCGACCAGCCCTACAACCGGGACCTCGACGGCCCTCGGGCGTCGAGCTGGGCGGAGGCCGAAGCGGTCCTCACCTCGCTCGTCACCGAGCGGATCGGGGCGTTCGCTGCGCAGCTGCCAGGGGTGGAAGCCGGAGCGGAGCGCCTCGACCGCCACAAGTCCTCCTGAGTCGCAGCTCACCGCAACTCGGGTCGTCTGCGGGCCCCACACGCCCACCAGCGTCCCCAGAACCGGGGCCGCCGCAACTCGGGTCGTCTGCGGGCCCCACACGCCCACCAGCGTCCCCAGAACCGGAATCTGGCGATGGCAGAGTCATAGGAGGCGCTCCGGGTGGGTAGGTGTACACCCTATGAACGCACCTCGACTCTCTCCGTCCGTCCCGGTCCGAGTCGCACCAGCCACATCCAACGAGCTGGTGTTGCACGAGCTCCGGAGCACGTTCGAACCGTTCGCAGCCTTTCTCGAGCTCGTGGCTCCGGAGGCAGCGCGTCGCGCTGACGTGGTCGTGCTCGACACCACCGGGCTCGCCGACTCCGGTGTGACCGCAGCCAGTCAGGCCCGGGACATCACCGAGCGGCCCATCTTGGTCATCGCAGAGACTGGCGACGAGCGGACGCTGCTGCGCTTCCTCCGCGTCGGAGTGCGCGGCTACGTGGCCCGACCGCTGGAGCCCCGGCGTCTGGTCGAAGATGTCATCGCCGTCGCACACGGGGACCTGGTCGTCGATCCCGATGTGGCGGTGCGCGCCGCAGCGTTCGCCGCACGGCTCCTCGACCTCGAGCAGTCCCCTGCCACCTTGCTCGGCCTGAGCGATCGCGAAGTCGAAGTGCTCGCCAAGCTGGACAGCGGGGAGACGGCCCGCCAGATCGGCGCGGAACTGTACGTGTCGCACGAGACAGTCCGGTCCCACCTCAAGCGCATCTACCGGAAGCTTGGCGTGCACGACCGTGCCGGCGCGCTGCAACGAGCCCACGAGGAGCACATCCTGGTCTGAACGGCAGCAGCGGCTGAGCCACGACGGCCGTGCTGTGTGCAACCAGCGTTCCGTGTGCAACGAGATCGGTGTTGCGGAACTGGTTGCACACGGGGTCGGGCTGCGCTGGACCCCGGTTGAGTGCGTCTCAGGCGGGCGGCGGACCGAACCGCCGCAGCCAGAAGTCCCGCAGACCCCGCATGCGCGCACCCGCATCGAAGATGTACGGCCGGCTCGACGGCTGCACGACGCCGCGGGCCGTCTGCCACAGCGTGATCAGCGACCGGATCGTGGCGTGGTACCAACCGCTCATCTCCTGGACGAGGAGCAGCGTGTTGCGGGTCTGAAGGTGATCGACCCGCGACACCGACGATCCCACGTGCAGGTTCTGGACCCGTGCTCCCCTGATCAGACCGACCTTCCAGCCGGCACGGCGTGCCCGCAACGCAAGTTCCGCCTCTTCGCAGTAGGAGAAGTAGCGCTCGTCGAACACGCCGACCTCGTTCAGGGTGGCGCGGCGAAGGAACATGAGCGTGCCGTGCGGGTAGGCGACGTCCTCCCAGCGCGGCAGCTCCGACGAACCGTCAGGCGGCACGTCCACTGGCACCGCCATCCCGCCGAAGTACGGGTCGATCACCGGGGACATTCCATCGCCGACATCGGCACACGCAAGGCCTGCCAACGGTTCGGCGTGGACTGCGGCGAGCACCGCCTGGACGCACCCGGGGAACGGATCGACGTCATGAGGGGCGAGCGCCACCCACTCGCCATCGACAGCGTCGGCCAGGAATCGTCGGAGACCGACGTTCGCGCCCGGACCGAAGCCGGAGTTCGCCGGGTGTTCGATCAGCTCGATCCCGTCGGAACCGGTCGCCCACCCGGAACGCAGGCCGTCCAGACCGACGCGCAGCTGAGCGAGCGCGTCCGGGTCGGACGCGTTGTCCACGACGGTGACCCGCACCGGCACATCCTGGTCACCGAAGCGACGAACTGTGCCGATGCAGTCCTGCGGCTGGTTCCAGTGGACGATGATGACGCGCAACGGATCGCGACTGTCAGAAGCGACTGCGGTGCGCTCGGCGTCGAGGCCCACTTCGACGTGGTCGGTCAGGTCGCGTTGCGTCGACACCTGGCGCGGAGATCGTTGCGGCGATCGGCCGCTGCTCAGACGAGCGGCCGATCGGTCGGACGAACCGGCGCTGGCAGGTCGGTCTCGCCCATCAGGTGGGAGTCGACCGACGCGGCACAGGAGCGCCCTTCGGCGATGGCCCACACGATCAGGCTCTGCCCGCGACCAGCGTCGCCGCAGACGAACACGCCATCGACGTTCGTGGCCCACGTGTCGTCACGCACGACGTTGCCGCGAGCGTCGAGGTCCACACCGAGCTCCTCGATCAGGCCGGGGCGCTCTGGGCCGACGAAGCCCATCGCCAAGAACACCAGGTCCGCTTCGAGCTCCCGCTCGGAGCCTTCGACCGGCTCGAAGCTCGGTCGGCCGTCGACGGTGCGCTGTTCGACATCGACGACCTTGAGCGCACGGACGTTGCCGTCGCCGTCGTCGAGGAACTCGAGGGTGTTGATCGAGTACACACGCTCGCCGCCCTCTTCGTGCGCCGAGCTGGTCCGGAAGATGAACGGCCACGTCGGCCACGGGTTCGCGCTGGGACGCGTGTCGGACGGCTTCGCCATGATCTCGAACTGGTGGATGATCTCGGCGCCTTGGCGGTGCGAGGTGCCCAGGCAGTCGGCGCCGGTGTCGCCGCCGCCGATGATGACGACCTTCTTGCCGCCGGCGTGGATGGCCACGTCGTCGACCGCGACGTCGCCTTCCTGCGCCCGGTTGGCGAGGGGCAGGAACTCCATTGCCTGATGGATGCCGTTGAGGTCGCGGCCCGGGATCGGCAGGTCGCGAGATGCGGTTGCGCCGGTCGCGATGACCACTGCGTCGTGATCGGCGCGGAGCTTCTCGACGGAGATGTCACGCCCGACGTCGATGCGGGTGCGGAACTCGGTGCCCTCCGCTCGCATCTGGGCGAGGCGCTGGTCGAGGTGGCGCTTCTCCATCTTGAATTCGGGGATGCCGTAGCGCAGCAGGCCGCCGATGCGGTCCGCTCGTTCGTAGACGATGACCTGGTGCCCGGCGCGCGTGAGCTGCTGGGCCGCGGCGAGACCGGCCGGGCCGGAGCCGATGACTGCGACCTTCTTGCCGGTGAACCGACTGGGGCGCACCGGGCGGACCCAGCCTTCCTTCCACGCGGTGTCGATGATCGTGACTTCGACCTGCTTGATCGTCACCGGGTCCTGGTTGATGCCGAGCACACACGCCGACTCGCACGGTGCCGGGCACAGCCGACCGGTGAACTCGGGGAAGTTGTTGGTGGCGTGCAGCCGCTCGATCGCCGACTCCCAGCGACCCCGGAACACCAGGTCGTTCCAGTCGGGGATGATGTTGCCGAGCGGGCAACCGTTGTTGCAGAACGGGATGCCGCAGTCCATGCAGCGGCTGGCCTGGGTCTGGAGGTGCTCGGCGGGGAACTCCTCGTAGACCTCCTTCCAGTCGAGCAGGCGCACCGGAACCGGCCGCCTGCTCGGCAGCTCTCGTCCGTGCTTCAGGAAGCCCTTGACGTCACCCATTCCTCTTCGTGCCTCTCGTTGTCCCGAACCGGTCGGGTCGTGCTGCTCGTTCTGCTGCCATGTCTTCAGGCGTTGAATGCGGTGCTGCCCGATCAGGGCAGCTGGCTGGCCGCCATGATCGTCTCGACGACGTCGAGGCCTTCGGCCTCGGCGCGTGCCGTCGCGTCCAGCACCCGTTGGTAGTCGTTGGGCATGACCTTTCGGAACTGCTCGATCGCGTTGGTCCAGTCGTCGAGCAGGGCGGCGGCGACCGGCGAACCGGTCTCCTCGGCGTGGCGCCGGACCATGCGCTCGAGGTCGTCACGGTCGGCGGGGTCGAGCCCGGTGAGGCTCACCATGTCGTAGTTGACGCGCTCGGCGAAGGTCTCGGCCGGATCGTGCACGTAGGCGATGCCGCCCGACATGCCCGCACCGAAGTTGCGGCCGGTTGGGCCCAGCACGACCACACGACCACCGGTCATGTACTCGCATCCGTGGTCGCCCACACCTTCGACGACGGCGACCGCACCGGAGTTCCGGACGCAGAAGCGCTCACCGACGATGCCCCGGAGGAACACCTCGCCCTTGGTCGCACCGTAGAGGATGACGTTGCCGGCGATGATCGCGTCTTCGGCGACGAAGTCGGGGTGCGAGTCAACCGGAGGACGCACCACGATGCGACCGCCCGACAGACCCTTGCCGACGTAGTCGTTGGCGTCGCCCCAGAGGCGCATCGTGACGCCTCGCGGCACGAAGGCACCGAAACTGTTGCCGGCGGAGCCGTCGAAGTCGATGACGATGGTGTCGTCCGCGAGTCCAGCGCCGCCGTGGACCTTGGTCAGCTCGTTGCCGAGCATCGTGCCGACGGTGCGGTTCACGTTCTGGATCGGGACCCGCAGGTGCACCGGCGTGCCGTTGGCGATCGCGTCCGCGGCGTCGACCAAGAGCGTCTGGTCGAGTGCCTTGTCGATGCCGTGGTCCTGGTTGCGTCGGTGGTGCAGCGCGTCGGACTCCCACGGTTCGACGACGTGCAGGATCGGCGACAGGTCCAGGCCTTGCGCCTTCCAGTGGTCGACTGCGGCGGCGGCGTCGATCAACTCGGCGTGGCCGACGGCTTCTTCGAGCGTGCGGAAGCCCAATGACGCCAGGTGCTCACGCACCTCTTCGGCGATGTAGAGCATGAAGTTCTCAACGAACTCCGGCTTGCCGGTGTAGCGCTCGCGCAGCACCGGGTTCTGGGTCGCGATGCCGACCGGGCAGGTGTCGAGGTGGCAGACCCGCATCATGATGCAGCCCGACACGACGAGCGGCGCGCTGGCGAAGCCGAACTCCTCGGCGCCGAGCAGTGCGCCGATGACGACGTCACGCCCGGTCTTGAGCTGACCGTCGACCTGGACGACGATGCGGTCGCGCAGCCCGTTGAGCACGAGCGTCTGCTGGGTCTCGGCCAGGCCGAGCTCCCACGGCGCGCCCGCGTGCTTCAGCGACGTCAACGGGCTGGCACCGGTGCCGCCGTCATGGCCGGAGATCAACACCACGTCGGACTTGGCCTTGGCAACGCCGGCGGCGATCGTGCCGACGCCGACTTCGGCCACCAGCTTCACATGGACCCGGGCCTCACGGTTGGCGTTCTTGAGGTCGTGGATCAGCTGAGCGAGATCCTCGATCGAGTAGATGTCGTGGTGCGGCGGCGGCGAGATCAGGCCCACGCCAGGGGTGGAGTGCCGGGTCGCCGCGATCCACGGGTACACCTTGTGGCCGGGCAGCTGACCGCCCTCGCCAGGCTTGGCGCCCTGAGCCATCTTGATCTGGATGTCGTCTGCGTTGGTCAGGTACTCGGCGGTGACGCCGAAGCGACCCGATGCGACCTGCTTGATCGACGAGCGACGCAGATCGCCGTTCTCGTCAGGGGTGAAGCGGTCCGGGTCCTCGCCGCCTTCGCCGGTGTTGGACTTGGCGCCCAGGCGGTTCATGGCGATCGCGAGCGTCTCGTGTGCTTCGGCGGAGATCGAGCCGTAGCTCATCGCTCCGGTCGAGAATCGCTTGACGATCTCCGATGCGGGTTCGACCTCGTCCAACGGGACCGACGGCCGGTCCTCGGTGCGCAGCTTGAACAGGCCGCGCAGCGTGGCGAGGTGCTCTGACTGGTCGTCGACCATCTGGGTGTACTCCTTGAACACGGAGTACTGCCCGCTGCGGGTGGCGTGCTGCAGCTTGAACACGGTGGTCGGGTTGAAGAGGTGGTGCTCACCCTCGCGACGCCACTGGTACTCGCCACCCGCCTCGAGCGTGCGATGGGCCCGCTCCTCCTTGCGGAACGGGTAGGCGCGTGCATGACGACGCCGGACCTCTTCGGCGACCTCGTCGAGGCCGATGCCGCCCAGGCGGCTGACGGTGCCAGTGAAGTACTCGTCGACGAGCTCTGCACCCAGGCCGATGGCTTCGAAGATCTGGGCGCCGGTGTAGGACGCCACGGTGGAGATGCCCATCTTGGACATCACCTTCAGGATCCCCTTGCCGACCGCCTTGCGGTAGTTCGCAACCGCCGTCTCGTAGTCCGAGACGGAGGTGGCGCGGTCGTTGATCATGTGCTCGATCGAGTCGAACGCCAGATACGGGTTGACCGCCGCGGCGCCGAAGCCGAGCAGCAGCGCGAAGTGGTGCACCTCGCGGGCTTCGCCGGTCTCCACGACCAGGCCGACCTGCGTTCGGGTCTTCTCCCTGATCAGGTGGTGGTGCACCGCGGAGGTTGCGAGCAGCATCGGGATCGGCGCCAGGTCCTCGTTGGAGAGCCAGTCGGACAACACAATCACGTTCGCGCCGTCGGCGATCGCCTCGGACACCTCGGCCTTGATGCGTTCGAGGGCGCGTCGCAGGCCGCGACCACCCGAGAACGCCGGGTACAGGCAGCGCACGGTCCGGGCCTTGAAGTGAGGGTCGGCCTCTTCGATGTGCTGGATGCGGTCCAGGTCCTCGTTCGTGAGGATCGGGTGCGGCAGCTCCAACAGGTGACACGAGTCGGGTCCGGGTTCGAGCAGGTTGCTCTCGGGACCGATCACCTTGCTGAGCGACGTGACCAGCTCTTCGCGGATCGCGTCGAGCGGCGGGTTGGTGACCTGGGCGAACAGCTGCTGGAAGTAGTCGTAGACGAGCTTCGGTCGATCCGAGAGCACCGCGATCGGCGTGTCGGTGCCCATGGAGCCGAGCGCTTCGACGCCGGTGCGGAACATCGGCTCGATGAGGATCTTGAGGTCCTCGTGGGTGTAGCCGAACGTCTGCTGCTCTCGCAGCACCTCGCGGCTCGACTCACGGATGTGGGCGACCTCGGGAAGGTCTTCAAGGCGCAGCAGCTTCTGTTCCAGCCATTCGCCGTAGGGATGCTCGGCGGCGAGACCGGCCTTGATCTCGGCGTCGTCGATGATGCGACCCTGGGTGGTGTCGATCAGGAACATCTTGCCGGGCTGCAGGCGGCCCTTCTTGACGACCTTCGCGGGGTCGATCGGCAGCGTGCCGACCTCTGAGGCCATGACGACGAGGCCGTCGTCGCAGACCCAGTAGCGGCTGGGGCGCAGACCGTTGCGGTCCAGGACGGCGCCGACGCTGGTGCCATCGGTGAACGTCACCGATGCGGGACCATCCCACGGCTCCATGATGCACGCGTGGAACCGGTAGAAGTCACGGACCGCCGGATCCATGTCCGCGTGACGCTCCCACGCCTCGGGGATCATCATCAGCATCGCGTGGGGCAGCGAGTAGCCGCCGAGGTGCAGGAGCTCCAGCACCTCGTCCAGGCGGGCGGTGTCGGAGCTGCCCGGCGTGCAGATCGGGAACATCCGCTCGAGGTCGCCGTTGCCGAACTTGTCCGATGCCAAGAGCGCTTCGCGGGCCCGCATCCAGTTCTGGTTGCCCTGCACGGTGTTGATCTCGCCGTTGTGCGCGACGTACCGGTACGGGTGCGCCAGCGGCCAGGACGGGAACGTGTTGGTGGAGAAGCGCGAGTGCACCAGCGCAAGGGCCGACTCGTAGCGATCGTCGCTCAGATCATCGAAGAACTCGCCGAGCTGAGGGGTGGTGAGCATGCCCTTGTAGACGATCGTCCGGCTCGACAGCGACGGGAAGTAGACGGACGCTCCACCCTCTGCGTCAAGGACCTCGTGTTCGACCCGCTTGCGGATGACGAACGCCAGTCGGTCCAGGTCGATACCGCTGCGATCGCCGACCGCGTCGGCCAGGAACAGCTGACGGAACGTCGGCATGGCCGCACGCGCCGTGTCGCCGATCATCGACGAATCGATGGGGACGTTGCGCCAACCCAGCACTTCGGCGCCCTCTTCGGCGCAGATCTTCTCGATGCTCGCCGCCGCAGCGTCGGCGGCGTCCGCGTCGCTCGGAAGGAACCCGATGCCGGCCGCGTACCTGCCGCGTTCCGGCAGGTCGAAGGGCAGCACGGTCCGGAAGAACGCGTCGGGGATCTGGGTGAGGATGCCGGCACCGTCGCCGGTGTTGACCTCGGCGCCGGTCGCACCCCGGTGATCGAGGTTGCAGAGCGACGTCAGGCCCTTCCGCACCAGATCGTGCGTTGCGCGTCCGTAGAGGTCGCAGACGAACGAGACGCCACAGGCGTCGTGCTCCTGCTCCGGGTGGTAGAGGCCCACCGGTCCGGGGCGGTTCCCGCCGAGACGGTTGGTCATGGTGCTCCTGTTGCGGTGCGCCCGGCATCGTGCCGGGTGGCGATCTGGTTCCGGGTGGACCCGTGTGGTCACCCCGAGCAGTCCACGCTGACTGCAACAGCTGCGGAACGGCCGCGAGCGTAGGGTGGCCGGCGTCGTCGGCGGCCGTGTCCCGGTGCCGTCGTTGGCACGGAACGTGTCGGGACTGGCACACAGCCGCGCCCGACAGGGGGTCCGGCAACACTACACGCGCCGAGATCGACCATCACAACGATGTTTCACCACGTTCTGTGTGCGCTGAGTTCAACCCAGGGGGACCCAACGCACACAAAATCTGGGGGACCCGTTCTGTGTGCACTGAGTTCGACCCAGGGGGACCCAACACACACAAAATCTGGGGGCGGGCCATTACGGTGACCCGGTGGCCCAGTCTTCATCGCGCCGGCGGAGGCGCGCCCATCCCACGTCCTGCAGATCTGTGAACGAGCGTCGATCGACACAGTTCGGATCGCTCGGATCGCTGCTGGGGGCCGTCGTCATGACGACGGTGCTGGCGGCGACGCTGTCGGCGTGTGCCGGCACCGACGCCAGCTCCGTCGCCAAGCCCACCAACCAGCCCACCAACGGGGCGTCCACGGCGCGGTCGGCGGAGAGCGCGTCGACCGACGGCAAGTCGGGCGCCGACTCGACGAAGGCCCCGACCACGACGCAGCGCCCGGCGACGGGTAGCGGCCAGGCCGTGACGTTGGCGTTCGCCGGCGACACGAACTTCCAGAACCAGCTCGCGGCGGTGAAGTCGTCGCCCGGCACCGTCCTCGCCGCGATCGCTCCGACGTTGTCGGCGGCGGACGTGACGATGGTCAACCTCGAAGCCGCGCTCGGTACCGGCGGGTCGCCGGTCAACAAGAAGTTCACCTTCCAGGTGCCAGAGCAGGCGCTCACGGCACTGTCGTCGGCCGGCATCGACGTCGTGACCATGGCCAACAACCACGGCATGGACTACGGCCCGGTCGGCTTCGCTGATTCGTTGCGCATCAAGGCCTCGAACGGCATGCCCATCCTGGGCCTCGGCGCCGATGACGCCGAGGCGTACACGCCGTGGACCACGGAGGTGAAGGGCCAGAAGATCGGCTTCGTCGCCGCCAACGACGTGTTCGACGCAGCGCTGGTGTCGTCGTGGACCGCAGCACCCGGTCACCCTGGCCTCGCCAGCGCCGAAGAGGTGCACCAGGAGCGACTCGCTCAGGAGATCCGGGATCTGCGACCCACCGTCGACACGCTCGTGGTGTTCCTGCACTACGGCACCGAGACCCAGACGTGTCCGAATCAGCGCCAGAAGGACCTGGTGCAATTCCTCACCGACGCCGGCGCCGACATCGTCGTCGGTTCGCACCCGCATCGGCTCCAGGGCGTCGGCTACCGCGGCCAGCAGTTCGTGGCCTACTCGTTGGGCAACTTCGCGTTCCAGGCCAACTCACCCGAAGGCGCAGCGACCGGGGTCCTGACGGTCACGGCGACGGGTCGACAGATCGACGGCTACACGTGGACGCCGGCCGTGATCCGCAACAGCATCCCGTTCCCGCTCACCGGCGCTGCCGCTCAGGCTGCGCAGACAACGATGACCCAACGACAGCAGTGCGCCGGGTTGACCCCGACCGCCCCGGGGCCAGGAGCCACCAAGTGACCCACCATCCGACGACGCCGTCAGGACACCCAGGGGTCGCCGAGCTGATCTCGTTCATCGACGCCTCCCCCACGCCGTACCACGCCGTGGCGACCGCCCAGGCGCTGCTCGACGGCGCCGGCTTCTTCGCTCTGGACCCACTCCACCATTGGGACGCAGAAGAGGTCGCCCAGCCCGCGTACGTCGTGCGCGACGGGTCGATCATCGCGTGGGTACCGGGGCAGGACCGCTCCGCCGACGCTGCTCTGCGCATCATCGGTGCCCACACCGACTCCCCCGGTCTGCGGGTCCGGCCCCGACCCGATCGCTCCACGGCCGGCTGGCGCCAACTCGGCATCGAGGTCTACGGCGGAGCACTGCGCAACTCGTGGCTGGACCGCGACCTGGGCCTGGCCGGTCGAGTCGCCGTACGTGCCGATGCGGTTCGGGACGACGGGTCGGACACGGCGTCGCACTACGAGGACCGGATCGCACCGCCGCAGCGCCACGGGCACCCCGCATCGACGCATCTGACCTTTCGTACCGCTGGCGCCGTCATGCGGGTCCCGCAGTTGGCCATCCACCTCGATCGAGACGTCTCTACCGCCGGCCTGGTCCTGAACCCGCAGCAGCACCTCACGCCGGTCTGGGGTCTGGGCGAGGCAACCGACGGCGGGTTCCGACGGTTCCTCGCCGAACAGGTCGGCGTCGAGCCCACCGACGTGATCGCCTGGGACGCCATGGCGTTCGACGTCCAGCCATCCTCGGTGATCGGCGTGGACGGCGAACTGCTCGCAGCGCCCAGGCTGGACGACCTGGCGTGCTGCTGGGGGGCAATCCGGTCGCTGATCGACACGTCGAAGGTCGACCTCCCGCCGGAGCACACCGCCGTGGTCGTCCTCAACGATCACGAAGAGGTCGGCTCGACGACCGCAACCGGGGCCGACGGCGCATGGCTTGCGCAGGTGCTCGAACGACGTGCGGCGGCGCTCGGCGGGGAGCGGGTCGACCTGTTGCGGTCGCTGGCCGACTCGATGCTGGCATCGGCCGACATGGCCCACGCCACGCACCCGAACTATCCGGAGCGCCACGAGCCCCAACATCACATCCGCTCCGGCGGCGGGCCCGTGATCAAGCACAACGTGAACGCACGCTACGCGACCGAGTCCCGCGGGGCCGCAGCGTTCCGAACTGCGTGCGAGCACGCCGGGGTGCACATCCAGGAGTACTCACACCGGGGCGACCTACCGTGCGGCTCCACCATCGGACCGCTCACCGCTGCCCAGCTGGCGATCGACACCGTCGACGTCGGCATGGCAATGCTGTCGATGCACTCGGTGAGGGAGCTGATGGCGGTGGCCGACGTCGAGCCCATGCGCTCGGCGTTCGCCGCCTGGTTCCGCTCCCCCTGACCGCACCACGAACACACCCGCCACGGAGATCGTCGGCACATTCGGCGGGGAACCGCAACCCTGACGCGACGGTGCCGGACCCCCCCCGAACGGGGATCCGGCACC
>Ga0209023_10000132_pt1 | contig 129641 bp, 97 predicted proteins | sample LakOneMetagenome_FD_187468 | JGI IMG/M metagenome (GOLD analysis project Ga0209023, IMG submission 187468) | Freshwater and sediment microbial communities from Lake Erie, Canada (SPAdes) (version 2) | ecosystem: Environmental > Aquatic > Freshwater > Lentic | place: Lake Erie, Canada...
ATGCGTATTCCGGCGAACGTGACCGACGATTCCGGTCAAACGTGACCGCTGCGCAGCGGTCGGTGTTACGCGATCAAATTCTAAACTCAGCGGTCACGTTGGGGCGAAATTTTTCTCCTTTCTGGGCGTTTTTGGCCCTTCCTGACGCAGCGAGTCGCCGGTCAGCGTGATGCGGTGGTGGCGGTGCATGATCCGGTCCAGGATCGCGTCGGCCACGGTGGCGTCGCCGATCCAGGCATGCCAGTGCTCAATCGGCAGCTGGCTGGTGATGATGGTGGCCTTGCTCGCAGCGCGGTCGTCGATGATCTCGAGCAGGTCGGCGCGCGTCGTGCTGTCGAGCGCGCCCATGCCCCAGTCGTCGAGCAACAGTACGTCGGTCTTGGCCAGTTGCAGCAGCCATTTGCCGAACGCGCCGCTGCCGTGCCGGATGCGTAGTTCTTCCTGCAGGCGCGGCACCCGCTGATACAGGGCGCTGTGGCCGCGCCGGCACGCGTACTGGGCCAGCGCGCAGGCCAGCCACGACTTGCCGGCGCCGGTCGGGCCGGTGACCAGGATGCTGTGGCCGGTGCCGACCCAGTCGCCAAGTGCCAGGCTCATGAGCTCGGCGCGGTTGACGCCGCGACCCGGACGACTGTCGATGTCCTCGATCGCGGCCTGGGCGTACTTCAGCCGCGCGTTCTTCAACAGCCGTTCCAACCGGCGGTCTTGGCGGTGGTGCAGCTCTCGCTCGACCAGCAGGCCGAAGCGCTCCTCGAAACTCAACGCCGACATGTCCGGCTGCGTCAATTGCTCCTGCAGGGCCGTGGCCAGGCCATCCAGTTTCAGTTCGCGCAGCTGCGCGAGGGTGGTGTGCATCATCATTCGTGTTCTCACTGGTAGTAGGTGGCGCCGCGCACATGGGCGTGGTCGGGGCTGACCCAGTCGCTGGCGTGTGCCGGGACATGCAGATCGCGGTTGTTGGCGAGGATGTCGCGCACATGGCGGTACTGGCATGCGCCGATCTGCAGGGCCAGCGTGCAGGCCGCTTCCAGCCGCTGCTTGCCATGGCGCTTCGCGAGCGACAGCAGGCCCAGGCAGGCGCGGTAGCCGTGCTCGGGGTGCTTGTTCTCCTCCAGCAACCGGGTCACGGCCTGCGCGGTCGCCGGACCGATGCCCTGGCCCCAGTGGATCAGGCGCTGCGGCGTCCATTCCATGTGAGCGCGGTGGGCTGCTGGCATGTGCGCCGCCACCGTCGTGAAGCCGCCTTGGCGCTCGCTCTTCGCATGGCTGGCCACCCGTTGGCCGCGGTGCAGCATCTCGACCATCGTGCGCGTCACGCGCGCCTCCAGCACCTGGCCGACCAGCGCGTGGGGCACGCTGTAGCGGTGGCGCTCGACCTCCACGTGGTAGTCGATGTGAACCTTCACGGTCTTGAAGCGCGCCAGCTCATAGCGCTGGGCCGGCAGCGGCAGCAGCGCCGGCCGGTCGAGCTGCGCGAAGGCGCTTGCCCGGCTGCCAGGCAGCTTCTGGAACGGCCGTCCGTTCAGGCGCTCGAGCAGCGGGGCAATCGCCTGGTTCACCTGGTGCACGCTGGCCAGGCGCTCATGGCGCAGGCGCGCCAGGATCCAGCGCTCGACCACCTGCACCGCCGATTCGACCTTGGCCTTGTCCTGTGGATGACGTACCCGCGCCGGCAGGAACGAGGTGCCGTAGTGCGCAGCAAAGTCGTGCACGGTGTCGTTGGCGCGCGGCTCGTAGCGGTTGGCGTCGCAGATCAAGGCCTTCGGATTGTCGGGCACGATCAGCTGCGGCACGCCGCCAAAGAAGGCCAGCGCGGCGGCGGTGCTATCCAGCCAGTCGGCCATCGTCTCGCGCGCCGTGGCGCAAGCGTAGGTGTAGCTCGATGCCCCCAGCGTCGCCACGAAGATGTGGGCGCGGGTGCCGTCCGTCAGGCCGACCGTGGGCCCGGCGAAGTCGATGAACAGCTTCTCGCCGGCGCGGTGCACCTGACGCATCGAGCGCTTCAGGCGCTTGGTGAAGCGCCGGTAGTTCTCGCAGTACTGCGAGTAGCTGTAGGTCTGGCTGCTGGCGAACTCGGCGCGGTACTCTTCCCACAGCAGCATCAGCGTCATGCCCTTGCGCCGCAGTTCGTGATGCACGCGGCTGTAGTCGGGCTGCGCGAACTCGCTGGGCTTGTGCGGTGACGACAGCAGGCGGCGCTCCAGCGCGACCTCGTCCAGCTCGCGCACCGCCCCCCAATCCAATCCTGCCGCGGCGGCCAGGCCCGCATACTTGGTGACTGCGCCTTTCGATATGCCCAGCGCTGTCGCGATCTGCTCATGCGACAGCCGGGTGTCCAGTTTTAAACGAAGTACATCTCTGATTTTACGCATTGTGGTCCTCGGGGTGGGCATCCAAACTCCAGGCAAAAAGCCGAGAGCGTACCCGCTAGGGTTATCAATATGCGTAACACCGTGCCGGCGCCGTACGCCGCCGGGCTGGCTGCGTGACCGGTGATTCCGGCATCGTGACCGAGGATTCCGGCATCGTGACCGGTCATTCCGGTCAGGGGGCGAAATCGGTCACGTTCGACCGGAATCGGCGGTCACGATGGACCGGAATGGCCGGTCACGTTCGGCCGGAATGAGCGGTCACGTTGGGCCGGAATACCCAGTCCAACTGGTCTCGGTTTGTCGCGCTCAACAATGAACCCACGCCGAGGCCCATGCGGGACCCTGTCAATTCTCCCGTCTTCAACGGCGATAGGAAGTTGACGTACATAATTCATCAGGCGATCGATGTTGCCGAGCAAGTGAAGTCCGAGACCGCCCGGCCTGAAAGCCAGCGGCGCGTTTGGCATCATCCTCAGATGCGCGTAACACCACTTGCATGGCGATACGTGAATGAGCTGGTTGGAGAGCCGGATCGCGCAGCCGTCGTCGCTATAGCATCCGCTGCGGGTATATGACGCGCTGCTTGAGCGAGTCGCTGAAGGAGTGGCGGCATGAACCTGCAGCATGAGCGCATTGCCGCATTATGCGAGAGTCTGACCTGGCACTGGGATACCTTTCAGCGCGTTGTTCAGAGCGTCCCTAACTGTGCAGGCCCAGGATAGCCTCCGCGACGCGTCGGGCACCTGCGATGGGGTTGTCCGAGTTGATCGTTGCGGGAAGGTTCACGCAGAAGGTGAGCGACTGGGCATCCACATGCTGGTGGGCGACCACGTCATCGTGCCGCAGCACCTCAACGGCCGGGTCTGCCATGTCGTAACCCCGGACGAAGGTCACATTAAACGGGCTCGTGAACGGGGCCTCGTTGGCCATCGTGGAATGCTTATATCCGATACCCGACTCCGAGCCATACATGGCTACGCGCGCGAGGAACTCATCGACCAAGCCGCTGGCCCTGGTCGCGGTGAGTCGCTCGACAATGCTCTCCACCAGGGAGGGAATCGACAAGGCAGGCGCGTTGGGATCTGCCTGGCGCAGACCGATGCTTACGAGGAGCAGGCGAACTTCCCCGGAGCCGTCATCAGTGGCAGGGGCGGGCTCGATCTGATGGATGCCATGGATGGCGTGACTTGAGGTGGTACGAGTTGTAGTTTTTATCTCGACGCCCGTGCCCTCCCAGCTGAGATCCCTTGCAGAGCGGCGCCAGCCATTCCAAGCTTGGACGACCGGCCCGACGTGGAGATCGTCTGCGCGGCGGCAGAGAGCGTCGAGAAGGAGCAGTTCCCCGACGAGTCCGAGGATGGCGTTCTCGGAGATCTCCAGACGCTTGATGGCAAGTTCGATCAGGGGCTCGGTGACGGCGAAGGCGCGCTCCAGATTGGCGTCAGCTTTCTCGCGCAGCAGTTCAGCGGCAATGAATGCACCGACCTGGTCGAAGTGTCCCAGAGCAGGTAAGAGGATGCGGTTCGCGCTCAGCGGCGGCTGGGCGTCACGGTGCCACGAGTGGTAGTGAATCGCAGACTTTACGGTGCTGGTCCGGGGCTTTAACTGGTCGCCTGCAAGGAACAGTTCCAGGTGTCCGCGATGGTCCCGGGCGAGACCGAGCACCTGCGCGTCGGTCAACCAGGTGATGGATCGGTCATTTCCAGTAACACCCGCTGGGACGGCGTTGATCTGCTCGAGAACTTCTTCGTAGTTGGTCATGGGGAGCTCCTTGTTATTATGGCCGTCCCAGCACGGGTAGCTGCGAACTGCTCGGGACCTCCCGCAGGCAGGCAAACTCCAACTGCGACCGTGGGATAGAGGTCGCCTGGATGTTGGTTGACGTAGAAGAGGATCTGACCGTCGGAGCCGCTGGGTCGCCAAGCCGTGTCGCTGCTCACCGGAACAGCAATTTTGCGGTGGTAGTAGTCGAAGTAGACGTCGCCGCGAAACTGGCCTGGGCCAGCGCTGGGGTCGCTCGCTCCCCATGTCGTCTTAAGTTCGCCTCCGACCACACTTTTACGGGTGGCTTGGATTTTGAACGGGAGCCGTGCCAGCGAACTGTTGGACACGGCGTCACCATCTCCGTAACGAATGCCGACCCAGAACCGTGGCTGCTCAACGGTCTTTCGATCAAGGTCGGCGTAGGACCACAGTTCGCCTGGGTGGCCGGTGACAAAAAGCCCCGTGATCGAGCGAGTGAGGCTCGCCGACCAGAGTCGAAGATAGGCGGCGATGGCATAGGGACAAGCACGCCGGGGCACATTTCCCTTCCCGCACCTCACGGGCGGGCGGTAGAACGGCGCATCCGGGAGTGGGGCAACTGCGTGTGCTCGGGCCTGGACGCGGTTCCAGATTTCTGCTTGGAAACCCTCGCGCCCGGGCTGGTAGCCGGAGAAAGTGAAGCGGTCCAAAAGTTCTGCGGCCTCGGTAAGTTCGAGTGGCACGTTCAAGATCCGGCCTCGCAGTACGTTGGCGACAGTGACATCGCTGGATGGTCGAGCGAAGAGGTCCGCGACGACGTCTGCATTGGGATCCGCCTGCTGACCGTCATTTATGACTGTGACAAAGGGGCGTGCTCCCGGAGACAGAGGAAGGCTGCCGACGCCCGCGATCTTGCCGGTGGCTTCGAAGTTTAAGCCTTGCAGGACAGTCGGATCAGGGGCGCCGTTCATCATGCGCTCGGTGATTGCGGCGCGGACCGCTTCGTCGACATCGTGGTACGCGCGGAAGAGGGCGAGTTGGTCGCTGGAGGCGAATACGCGGCACAGCTCAATATAGGACCCGCGGTATCCGAACCAGCGCTGCATCTGCATTTGGGTGTCGGCCAGCGGGTTAGCCGACGAACGCTGAAACAACGCCGTGGTCATCCCTTCCAGCGTTAGTCCCCGGGCCATGACGTTCCCTGAGACAAAAATCGTGCTGAGGTCGCGTGCGGCGCTCCACCTTCCGGTTCCCGGGTCTTGGCTCGGTGCGTAGGCAGGGCGATCGTCAGCATTAGGGTCGCTGTTGACCACGGCGACCCTAGTCCCCGGAATCATCTCGTTAACGAGCAGGGTTTCGACGGTCTGCCAGTCCGGGAAGCTCTTCGGCGGCAGGACGTCGAACTCGTCCTCGATTGCTCGGGCGGAGTCAATGTACTTATCGAGCCATTGCGCCCACGGGGCGGGATCCGCTTGAAGGTCGTTCACCAAGCTGCCGGGGAGCCTGGCGTCGCGTGCGTCGAGAAGCTTCCGAGCCGTCCCCCGGTCTTCGATCCCCGCCCAGAGCAAGATGTCCTCGGCGCCCCGAAAGTGGTCCAGAATTGCCGCTGAAGGGTGGTAGAGCATTGAGTGCGGCGAAGCCACCCTGGCAAGGGCTTCGTCCTCGGAGTCGAACTGGGCTGTAATTACGGAGGCCGGGCCGAGCTTGCCGGAGCGGTGCAGGCGGATGGCGCCCGCTACCAGGAATGCCCGCACGGCATCGGCGAGGTCCTGTTGAGCGGAGTTGGTCGTGGACACACACAGGCCGTCCATCCCCGCACGGCGGTAGAAGACCTCACCGCCGGTGTAGTAGGAGCCAATCCCGGCCGGCTCGGGGTACGTAGATGAGCGAGGGGCTTTGACGTTGCCGGGGTCGGTAGTGTCTACCGGATGGCCGACATCGAGCGGAGTGCGAAGTGCAATCATGAAGTCGCGCGGCGCCAAGGGGTTGTGGTCCTCCTGAAGGAGATTCGCCTGGGGTGTCGCCGTGTAGGCGATGTAGGTCGAGAACAGGTTTTCAGGAGAACCCTGGGGAGGGTCCCAAAGGTTGGCGATTGCACGCGGGATCTGCTTCAGCCTGCCGTAGATGGGGTCCTGCGAGGACTCAACAACGGCATCGAGGATCGAGCCGTCGTCGGCCTCGTCGTCCAGTATAAGCATGTGGGCTGTGCGACCAAGCTCCTTGACCACGCTAAAGACATTTGCGCGGAGGCTCGCTGCCAAGGCGTGCAGATGATCGGTCTGCTTCATCGCCACGATGATTACCGGCTTGCCCTGACTTAGACGTTGTCGAACCTGAGCCGGTGGCAGGCGATAGGTGGTTGCCAGCGGGTGCGTCTGCTCCGACAGTGCGATGCCTGGCGGTGGGCACAGCAGGCGGCGCTTGATCTTCTGTGCGTCCTCCTTTCCCGAATCCAATTGTTGCACCAGTCTCTCGTAGGTCTGGCGCCACAATGAGAGGCGCGTCCCGGCGAGTACGACGATGATGTCAACGCCAGCGTCGATGGCCAGGGCTGAGACACCCAGCATGGAAGCGGTCTTGCCAGACTGAACCGAACCCATGACGAGTCCGGTGCGTGACCGGCGGGAGGACCATTCTTCGGATTTCGCGGTGTCGGCCGCCAGGACTCCGCGCCGGAGAATGTAGCGTGAGTCCGCTTCAACTGAGGCACGCGCCGTGTCGGTCAGGCCGGTGAGCTGGGCCTTATAGCGGGCCCACCATGAGTCCGCCTGCTGGGGAGAGGGCGGATTGAAGTAGACATGCTCGACGAGTGGTGCTCTTCCCGGCATAGTTCTCAACTCTTCGGCTTGATGAGCATCCGCTGCAACGACTCGTACCCGGATGCCCCGAACTGCTGACGTACAGCTTGAGCAGCTTGAGCAGGGTCGATGCCGAGTAGTTCGAGGAGACTTTTGCTAATTTTGGCGATGTAGTCCCACTGGGTCCTGGTCTGCGTCTTATCGGGCCGCCTCCAGTCCGCCGATTTCTCGCTCGCCGTGCGGATGGCATCACCATTCGCCTCAATGCGGTCTTTGATGTCGTCCGGCGAAGCTGCTAAGGCCATGGTAATACCCACGAGGGAACCCACAAGCTGGAGTTCCTGCCACTTAGCGCCCTTGCCACCGTCCATGAACTGCTCGGACCACAACTCATCGTGCGATGAGTGGAGTTCCACAGCGTGCACCAGCAGCGAGAACAGCGTAGTCAAGGTCGAGGATTGGGCAAGTGGGTGGGACGGGTTCTTCTGAACCGCGATCAGCAATTGGTCGATGTTACGGCTAGTCGATGCCAGATCCCTTCCACCAGTGTCATGCACCAAGACTGAGATGACCCATGCCAGAACCTTAGTGCGCTTGTAGCGCGTGTCGCCGAAGCCGTAGTTCTTCAGTGCCTGGCCGAGGCGATCAAGATTCGCGACGCCGGCTAGCGACTTGGCAATTTTGGCGACATTGGTGTTTGGGTCGGCGTCGCCGGCCGCGGCGAGCGTCGCGCGGGTGAGTTCGGCCTCATGGTAGACCGCGTTACGGATCTCTTCCGCGTTCAGGTGCACGCCCTGTTTGTTGTAAAGGCGGAAAACCTCATGAATTTGAGCCTGAGAAGCCTGGGTGTACTCAATAACGGGGATCTTATACTCGACGACGCCCTCGAACAGTTCCTCAACGTCAAGCTGCTGGTTAGCGACGTTGATCTCGTGGCGCTTGATTTGCGTATAATACTTTCCACGGAGAGGTTCAAGGTTGCGGCCGACCAGCCCGCCGTCTCCGGTTGCGCGCAGCTTGAACGGAAAATAGTACTCGTTCTCATGCTCAGCTTTGAGCGCGTGGCCCTCTAGCGCCTTCCACGCAAGACGGAAGGCCGGATAGTTGCTATTGAACAGATCAGCCAGGCTTTGATCGCCGTGGTCGTCGAGCCGTCCATATTTGTTGAACTTCTTGCCGCTGTGTCGGGCAGCGACCTCCGCAACTTTCTGTTTGGCGATAGGGTGCTTGCCCACGAACCTGAGGATGGCCGTGAGCCTCTGCTTGCCGTCGACGACCTCGTGTGGAATGGAGGGTTTGCTGCGGAGCAGGATGATAGAGGGCAAGGGGACGCCCCGAAGGATGGACTCTATTAGGGACTGTCGGTCACCATTACGCCAGACATCTCCGCGCTGGTAGGACGGCGTTAGGTTCGGCGGTTTCTTGGTCAGTTGGAAGATCGGCCAGACGTCGGCTTTTGCTGTGACCGGTTCCGGACTCACCGCCGCCTCACCCGCGTCAATTTCCGCCCACGCGTCAGCCCAAGACTGGGTGGCCGAAGCACGACTGGTGCCCTTGGTCTCAAGTTCTTCGAGGAAGTCGGTTTGCAACCGCCCGGCGATATCCACGCGCTCGTTGAGACGTTCCAGCGCGCGTAGACTGAGGGGCGGGTACGATTTCCCAGGGGCGAGCAAGTCGGCGGAATTGAGCTCGAACTCAGCGATGAGCGCCTGAAGGAAGGATTTGCCTCCTGTAAGCGGAAGATCCTTGCTGAGGCTCAGCCAACCCTGAATCTCGGCCAGTTGATTCATCCATGCGTCGGAGGAAAAGTCGACGTCACCGCTGCTGAACATTGAAGATACTGGGGTGACCCCGTCGGGCGTGTCTGAAGCCTCCGAAAGAGTTGCCATCCCTTCGGCAAGGCTCTCCAGCAATTGGATCCGAGGATCCTCCTCGTCAAAATCGTCTTCGTGCTCGATGTGGTCGGTCATGCAGTAGCTCTCAACAGTTCGAAGTTAGAGGTGATGCTCGAGGTAGGACGGATGAACTCGCACAGCAATCGTTCTGCGATCGCCTTGACGACGCGGGCGTTAACTGCGTTGCCCAGGGCCTTATATGCATCAAGGTCGGACGCGGGCAACTCGATATTGCCGAGGCACTGAAGTTCCGCACACTCTGCCGGGGTCATGTAGCGACGTTCACCTGTCAGGTTAGCGCCTAGAATGGGCACGTGAGTCTGCGTGAAGGCGATGAGGCTTGGGGAGGTCGTTGGACGCCTGACCCGCAGCCCAGACGCACGCACCTGTAGCACGAAGTTGTCGATGTCACGGTGTTCACCTTGTGCATTCCATTCCATCTTCTGGAAGCTAGAGTGGAAGCTTTGTGGGTTCCACTGCGCGATCCAGGGATCGATCCAATAGCGGTTGGCTTGGTAGAACTCGCGATTCTGCCTGATATAAGCCCGCTTCCACTGTGGGAAATTCAAGTCGCCTGGGCGGTTGGCGTGGCTCGGTATCCTCGTAAACTGTTCATCCAGCGGACACTCGAGGGATTGGCCGAAACTGCCCTTAAAGCCCATCTGGCGAAGACCCCACACAGGTCTGCGACCCCACACCCCTGCCGGAGTCTCGTCCTCGTAGGGATAGGTTGCCCCAAACTCCATCGCCCAGATCGGGAAGGAAGGCAGCTTTAGCTCAACCGGCGAGCGGCGTAGGAAGTCGCCCCACATGTCGATGGCTCGCAGCGTCTGGTCCGGGATGGCGCGCTTGGAATGCCTGGAATGCGCTTCGCGGCGCAGTACCCAGTGGATTTCTGTGGGATCCTTGCGCTTCGCTGGCCACTCGAAATGATCGAGACCTTCGAGCGAACCTACGAAGTAGGCGCGGTCTCGCACCTGCGGAATGCCGAACTCGTGGGGCGAGAAGTGCTCTACGTCGACGGAGTAGCCAAGCTCTTCGAGCAAGCGAATGATTGTAGCCCTGGTGCGGCCGCCGTCGTGCTTGAGGATGTTGGGCACATTCTCCAAGATGAAATGTCGCGGCCTCTTGACGCGCAGGATGTCGTGCACCTTGAAGAAAAGATTACCCTGACTTGTGTCCTTGAAGCCCAGTTGATCTCCTGCTTTCGAGAAGGGTTGACACGGGAAACCCGCTGTAAGGACGTGGTGATCGGGCACGTTCCGGGAGATGATTTCGTCGCTGCTCAACTCGTTAAGGTCACCCCAAGCCTCGATACCGAAGTTTGCCTTATAAAGGGCCCTCAGAGTGGGCTCCCACTCAGCAGCGAACACGCCACGTCCCTCCAATTCATCCAGGGCGACGTGGAAGCCACCCAGCCCGGCGAAGAGGTCGATGAAGCGGAAGGCCTCAGTACTATTTCCCATCATTTCGTCCCGTCCGTCTCTGTTTAATCGGGCGAGACTTCTCATAATTTGCAACCCCTCGCATTGCACCACTTCATGCTGTATTTCTCATCTTCAGACGGGTTCATTTTACTACAGCTTGCTGTACGCGGAAACAAGCCAAGGTTAGTTGGCCGCCTCAGTGAACAGCGGCTCTTAGTCGATTTCAGTATCTCGAAAATGTCAGCGTACGGTCCAATTTGTTCTAATGGAAGCCCGATAGCCTGAACAAAAAAGGAACCTGTCATTGTCAGCTTGAAGTATAGCTTAACCAAACAGTACGTAGGAGGTTACGATTTACCTAACGTTGTACAGTAATACAACACTGTCGAATAGGCAGGGCGCTGGCGACCGAAGAGGGCGTTTAACTTCGTGGTACAGGTGGCGAAGACCTATGCACCGCAGTTAGATCCGGTGTTCCACAAGCTAGCAGCCGTTTGCCATCATTAGTGCTTTTGCAGAGCAGAGTTGGCGTTGAAAACCAGTCCCTACGGCCAACGCAGAGGCTGTTCGCCCTGACTAGAAGCAGAATCAACCACCGACACAAGGATTTCTAATCACAAGCTTTATAAGTTGGTTAAATCGAAACACTGTTAAATTAGCACTGGGTATCGATACGCCACCATTATCGTTAGTTAGCTTAGCACTAGCTAACGCATAACTGGAGATTAATGAAGTCCCTGCAGAGTGATTTTGCAGATTTTAACACAATAGGATTATGCTACCGCTCGTTTCGAGTTTGTTATGAAGTTGGTTTTAGATAGTGGCGATTTGTAGTAATCTTCGTCCAGAAAACGAAGCACAGCTTTAAGCTCCTTTTTGGTTTCTGGAAGCTTCAGCTTTTCTACCCCATCAACGGTTTCGAATGCTACAGGAATAGAAAATTCTGCTGCAATAGCCTTGATATCTGCTGGCGGGACACGGTCGAGAATGCCGCTTTGTCTTATAAGCCAGAATTTTTTACGAATCCAACTGTCGCTTATGTCTATTAGCGAAGCATGATCTGCAACGGAGATCTGTGGTAATCCTGCGAACTCATCAATGTCTGCATCCGTCGCTTCCTGAAAATAGCTACTCATGTCAAAAATTCTGCTGACCAGGAAGAAACTGTAGAATTCCAGTTTTGTTCCAGTTAACTTAGCAGAGATCTTTGTGTCTATCGTTAGCCCGGTGCCTTCGATTTTTTTGTACGTATCTTTCGAATGGAAGATCGAAAATCCGGAATCGGTAATTAGTTTTCTTCGATCAAAATTTTGGATATATACTGAAATAGTTCCGTCTGCATTTGTTTCGCCGATAAACAAAGCTCGAATCTGGTCAAATGAAAGGGTTGATGGGTCTGCAATCGGGAAGCTAAGAGGCGCTGGAATTGCTGACGCTAAATTGTCTAAGTCTTCAAATTCTTCGATTACGAGTAATTCGCCATCATCGGGCTTATATTTTCCGTCAAATGGAACTGATTCTCTATCTCGATTAAAGAACTCGATTTGTGGAGTTAAAAAAGCAGTCAGCGATTTTTGAACGTTATTGTCGACAGCAAAGCGCACGATTCGTTGCGCTGGATCGCGGGTATATGCGAAAAGCGTGTACATTAAATGTCCATTAACAATTGTGGAGAAAGTTGCCGCACCTTCGTAATATCAGCAGCTGAAAGCAGAGGGCGACGAGTTATCAAAATATAAACCGTTCCGTTTGACCCCTCTACTTTGTAGAAGCGATATCTAAGAAGATGAAGCACTGGATGTACTGGGATGGCATCTAATGTTGATGCTAATACGAAAGCTATTAGCAAAACCCATCCAAGCACTTCCAGATTTCCAACCTTTGTGATAAGCGGAACAAAATAGCCAACAACAAATGCGACTATCAACCAGTCTTGCGACTCAACTTTTTTTGCGGAAAAAGCTAATACCGCTGACCGCCTAGACGCCTCCACCATCACTAGTAACGGCAACAAGCAAGCCAGTGCACTTGCAGCTATCCAACCTAGCACTTGGTACGTAGCACCGACACTGGAAAGTTGTGCAAGCGCACTTACAAGAATCGCAGGCGCAAGGGAAGACGCGAACAGTAGGCTTCTTAGAATCTTGTTCATAGGAGTTGTATAGTAGCAATGACAAGCGCCGGAAAACTATCGAAAAGTAACACAAAGGCACTTATACTGTATAAAAACACAGTATATCGGAAGACCTCTGCAACTTCAACTAGCTCTGCGAGAGAACACGGAAACGGCAGTTGCTAGAATGCAATAAAGGGCATGAAGTGAACGCTGCGGAGTACGTGGTGTCGATGAATACCTGATTAGGAGCGCTTGTTATGATCGGAGAGGGCAGGGTTGCCCGTGTCAACGAGCGGGTGATAGGAACATCTTGGTCGATCCAGCCTCTGCATTCTTATTTCCACTGGTGGGCGATTCGAGCTGCGCCGCAGCGTCGCGTGTATAGGCCGTCAATACTTTGCGCGTGCTGTTGATGCGGCGCTACCTGGGCGAGCAGAGTGACTGGATGCAAGCTATTCGGCCGTTTCCAAACAGTGAGCGCGCTGTCGCTGACCACCATTGGCAAGATCGACAGGACGCTGCTGTGCGTCTGCGAGTCCAATGAATGGAAACTAGCCAAAATAAGCAAGGATTTACCACTGGATTTGTGTCGATCTTGCCAAATTCTTCACTGTGTCGTGATAGATTGTTACTCGGCTTTTATTAGTTAAAGAAGTATTTCACCACTTTTAAGAAGGCGGGGGGTGAGTCGTCCCCCGCCTTCAGGACAGCGGGAATGATAAAAGACTTCTGCAGGCGTAAGCCCCCAATGGAATCGCCCCATCGTGTAAGTCTTGCCATTTGTACTCGCCCGAAAAGTATATAAATTGTATACATGAGAAAATTGTTGGGGGCACGCACTTGTGGCGTTGGCTTAGCAATAACTACTAAGTGATTCTAGTTGTTAGTACAGAAGCCCTTTTCACCCAGCGTCCTCTTTCATCTGGGGTGGAAAGTAATATGGTGTACCGATGGCCCACTGCGGTATTGGCATCAGGTTTTCCAGCCGAAAGATATCGGCCAAATGAATTTCTGGCTGGTCTTGTGGCGCTCGTGCGTTGCTCAGGTCTACGCCAGTCTTATCATAGACATTTTTAGCATACTTCCATGCTGTGGTCCGGCTAAACTGGTCCCTTAATGGAATACCCTTGAGCCAAAGTAAATACGCATTACGTTCCTTTTTTGTGAGTACATCCATTTCGTTATCGGTTAGCGCTCGCTGCACTGCGTACGAAACATTATACTTCTCAAAAAAATGGAAGAAGAGAGCATTTGCGTCGATATCATCCCACCGCATGACGTAACCTAAATCAAGCTTCTTAAGCTCTTCGGAGTAAAGCTTGACCTCTGCCCGGATAGTATCTCGTGCCTCAGCAACGAGCTTGGTTTGATAAGGGCCGAGTTTCTTGCGTCGATTTTCGCGATAAAAAGCCGCGCGCAGTTGTTCTGCTTTGCCGTAAATAGTTAAGGCATGATAGGTCGACCGCCGTTTGGATCCTCTATCGAGCGTGATGCAGGACTCAATCTTTCGAACTTTTCCTATTGGGTTGTTATCATCGATGGCTTGAATTATGGGAGTAATTAAACTTGAGGAGCATCCGAAGTTCCCAGTCAGGTGCGCTTCAGTGATAGACACGCCCCCACGTAACCATTCAGCACGTTCCATCGGGTCAACCTCAATATTGAGCCGTTTCGTGACTAAGTCTAAGATGGTGTATACATAGTCCTTGAGTACCGCGTGGCCGAAAAGGTTGTGTTTTTGTAGTACTTGGGGCGGGCAGCAGTGGATCTCAAGCATGTAGGCGATCTCATTTATGCCTACCTCCTTCGATCTTACGTAAGCACGATCACCGCCGTCCTTCAGGGTGAGCTGGTTTGCAGTTGCGCCACCCGCAGCGACCATCCCGAATTCGCCCTCATCGAAATAGATGATTTTGCCTGTAGCTCTATGGGTACAAGGGGCTGTGATACGAATCCGATCTATGTGCACGGAGGGTTGTAGGGTTCTCATCATTTTTTTCACGTTGCATGCTAGTTGTATTGCTCATTGCTGTTCGGCGTTTTTATTACGAACATGTCTGAACTACTATAGTTTGAGCGTTATATATTTAGTTTTGTCGCTTGCCGAGGCTACGTGTGAGTACAGGGCCCGGATTTTTCGCGTTCTAACGGTTCGCGTGCCTCGATCAGCTTTGTTACGAAAACGAACATGTCAACGGTGAACCTACTGCGGCTCAGCAGGAGTCTGGCTGCTAGAACGGCATTGACCTCAGCTTTTATCCACCCAACTGAGCGTGAGGAGAGCTTGATTGGTGGAGGAAAAAGCCCGTTTTTGACGGCCAGCCAGATCGTTGAAACTGCTTGTCCAGTCTTTTGTGCGACTTGATCGATTCTGAGCATCTCGATGTCTTGCGTTTTGCAAGCCTCATCAATAATTCGAGTGAACGGCGGCGCTATGGCGTGGCAATGCCGGGTAAGGGCCTGAGCGCACGAAGTAACCAGCTTTTTCGAGCTTGCTGGAGCATCGGTATTTTTTTGCTTGAGGTAGTCGAGGTTTGACATTGGGGCTCCTAAGGCGCTGTTAGATGGGGCTGGAGCATATTTTTACGCATCACAAGTCGCTCGAATACCGTAAATAAGGCCCGGGGGTATACGGTAGAATTTGGCTGATTTCGCCCAAGTAACCCCCCTCTATATGAGCGATTCCATGAAAATTTCCAACTCTAGCGTAGTGGAGCAGTTCACCCCATCTCAATGGGATGACGATGAGGCATATGCTGACAGCGATACGTGGTCATATCGCCGCTGGGCATGGGAGTTCTTACGTAGAAACCCTGCGTATCAGGCCGCCTGTCGCGCCGCGCCTAGACATCGCGGTGCAGATCATTCAGAGGTCGCAGCAAAATTTGGCCGGCTAGATTTGAGGCCCTATTGGTCAAAATATCGATATGACGATGACCAAAGGAGCATGTGGCTTGCGGAGCACGTCGACGTCGTGACGGAGTTGCCGTGGAGCGGCGCTCCTCTCGATAATCCGCTGCGTGAAGGGCAAATCGCACTAATTTTCGACCTTACCCAAATCTCGGCTGCTGGGACAGCGGCGCTCTCTGCGATGGAGGATCGTGTCCATGTGTTGCTGCGGCAAGCACTCAAGCGTGCTAAAGACGAAGGGGTTGTACAGCCAAAGTCCTTCAAGCCAGTCACCAAACCTGTCCTGGCTAAATATCTTCGGCTCTACGACGCGATTGAGTATTTCAAGATTGCACGTGACGATACAGTCAAAGTTCTGTATCCCCAGTTCTGGGACAGGAAAACGAAGGCTATCGCTGACGGAGTACGTGCTGACGCCCACAAAGCGATTTCAAAAAACTTGCAAAAGGCGCGTAAGTTGGTCAGCCATGAGTATCAAACGTTAGTTCCCCTGGATGTGATCCGATAGATAAAGCATCCGGTTTAGCTGAACAATCGCTTTTGATGTAGTCAGCTGCGTAGCTAGCGCTATAATTTTCTTGAAATTCGATGTAACTATTTGATTTTGAAAGACAAATATATCACATCAAAATCACGTCGTACTGTTCCTGGTGGTAGCCCTTCTCCACCTGCAGCGAGATGCGCTTGCCGATGAAGTCACCCAGCATGGCCAGGTGCTGCGATTCCTCTTCCAGGAACAGGTCGATCACCTCTTGCGAGGCGACGATACGGAATTCGCGCGGGTTGAACTGCTTGGCTTCGCGCAGCAGCTCGCGCAGGATCTCGTAGCAGATCGTGCGCGAGGTTTTCACCTGCCCCTTGCCGGCGCAGGCCGGGCAGGGCTCGCACAGGATGTGGGCCAGCGATTCGCGCGTGCGCTTCCTCGTCATCTCGACCAGGCCGAGGGCCGAGAAGCCGCTCACCGACACCTTGGTGCGGTCGCGCGCCAGGGTCTTCTTGAGTTCCGCGAGCACGGCGTTGCGGTGCTCGTTGTTCTCCATGTCGATGAAGTCGAGGATGATGATGCCGCCCAGGTTGCGCAGCCGCAGCTGGCGCGCGATGGCGTGCGCCGCCTCGAGATTGGTCTTGAAAATCGTGTCGGCGAAGTTGCGCCCGCCGACGTAGCCGCCGGTGTTGACGTCGATGGTCGTCATCGCCTCGGTCTGGTCGACGATCAGGTAGCCGCCGCTCTTGAGGTCCACGCGCCGGCCCAGCGCGCGCAGGATCTCTTCCTCCACGCCGTAGAGGTCGAACAGCGGGCGCTCGCCGGTGTAGTGGGTCAGGCGCGACAGCACGCTCGGGGTGTAGACCTGCGCGAACTCGACCAGCATGTTGTAGTTCTCGCGCGAGTCGACCTGGATGGTCGCGGTTTCGTCGGTCACGAAGTCACGCAGCACGCGCTGGGCCAGGTTCAGGTCCTGGTAGAGCAGGGAGGTGGGCGGGCGGGTGCGCGCGCCCTGCTGGATCGCGGCCCAAGTCTTGCGCAGGTAGTCGACGTCGGCGGCGAGGTCGGCATCGGACGCTTCCTCGGCCTGGGTGCGCACGATGTAGCCGCCCTTTTCTTCCTTCGGCAGCAGGTTCGTCAGGCGGGTGCGCAGGTGTTCGCGGTCGGCTTCCTTCTCGATCTTCTGCGAGATGCCGATGTGCTGGTCCTGCGGCAGGTAGACCAGCATGCGGCCGGCGATCGAGATCTGGGTCGACAGGCGCGCGCCCTTGGTGCCGATCGGGTCCTTGATGACCTGCACGGTCAGCACCTGGCCGTCGAACAGCAGCTTCTCGATGGGCGTGGGGGCGGCCAGGGCGCCGTTCGGGCCTTCGTGGTTGCGCGCTTCCCAGATGTCGGCCACGTGCAGGAAAGCCGCGCGCTCCAGGCCGATGTCGATGAAGGCCGACTGCATGCCCGGCAGGACGCGCACGACCTTGCCCAGGTAGACGTTCCCCGCCAACCCGCGCGTGAGGGTGCGCTCGATGTGCAGTTCCTGCACAGCGCCCTGCAGGATCAGCGCCACGCGCGTTTCCTGTGGGGTGATGTTGATGAGGATGTCTTCGTTCATGGCCAGCCGCGCGGTATTGTTCAGAGCGACATCATACACGGTGGGCCAATCCCACGGATGGCTGGAGCCTGGTTTTAAGTAGGGTGGGCGGGTCTCCCGCCCGCGCGTTCAACCAGTTCTTGATCAAAAGGGCTGTCACGACTCGCCGGTAATTTGAACGCGCGGTCGGCGAAGCCGACCACCCTACGGAAAGCGGCGAGCGCGGCAGTTATACCGGATAGCCCGCCTTGCGCAGGAGATTTGCGGTCTCGAAGATCGGCAGCCCCATGATCCCCGAATGGCTGCCCTCGATGTGCTCCACGAACAGCGCCGCCAGGCCCTGGATGCCGTAGCCGCCCGCCTTGTCGTAGGGCTCCGGCGTGGCGCAGTAGGCCTGGATCTGGCTTGGGCTCAAGCTGGCGAAGCGCACCAGCGACACTTGCGTGACCTGCTCGGCGACGCGCTCGGCATGCACCGCCACCGAAGTCAGCACCTCGTGGGTACGGCCGGACAGGCGCTCCAGCATGGCGACCGCTTCGGCGTTGTCGGCTGGCTTGCCGAGGATCTCGCCATCGATGGTGACGGTGGTGTCGGCCGTCAGCACCGGGCGCAGCGGCTGGCGCCGCATCTGCAGCATCTTCCAGGCAAACGCGCCTTTTTCCTTCGCCACCCGGGCCACGTAGGCGTGCGGGTCCTCTCCCGGCAGCACGTCTTCGCTGACATCGACGCCGCGCGCCGGATCGCTGCGCAGCATCAGGAGTTCGAATTCCACGCCGACCTGGCGCAGCAGTTCGCGCCTGCGCGGGCTCTTCGAGGCGAGGTAGATCTTCTTGTCGGTGGGTTTCATGGGGTTAGAACCTATCTCAGTAGGGAATGAGTCGTTGCTGGCGCGCGTGACAAACGTGTGCTGCGTTGCTCGTCGTTGCATGGCTCGCCATGCGGCCTCCTCGCGCCTTGCCCACGCTTGCCATGCATCGCCATCAACTTCCTCCTCCCTACTGAGATAGGTTCTTAGACGCGGTGGTACGGATGGTTCTGGGTGATCGACCAGGCACGGTACAACTGTTCCGCCAGCATGACCCGCACGATTCCGTGCGGCAGCGTCATGCTGGAGATACGGATCATGCCTTCAGCGCGTGCCTTCAGCGCCGGGTCGAGCCCGTCGGCGCCACCGATCAGGAAGGCCGTGTCGCGGCCGTCCTGCTGCCATTGCTCGAGCATTTGGGACAGCCCGACGCTGGTCAGGTCCTTGCCGCGCTCGTCCAGGGCGATGATGCGCACGCCCTTGGGGAGCACCGCTTCGATGCGCTCGCGTTCGAGCGCCATGGCGGTGGCAGCGGTCTTGCTGCCGGAGCGCTCGACCGGCTTGATTTCCTTGAGCACGATGCGCAGCTCGGGCGGCATGCGCTTCGTGTATTCGCCGAACCCGGATTCGATCCAGGCCGGCATCTTGTGCCCGACTGCGGCGATGATCAGTTGCATTGAAAGCTTACTCTGCAGCCTTCTTCACGCGGCGGATCACCTTCTTCACCGGCTCGGCGTCCGCCGGGGCTGCTTTGGGCGCGCGCTTCGGCGGCTTGGCCTTGGTGGCTTCGACGGCGGCGACTTCGCTCTTGCTTGGTGCGACCTTCACGGTCTTGCCGGTCGGGACCTTCTTGGCGGCCGGCTTCTTGGTTGCGGTGGTGGTGGCGGCAGCCTTGCGCGCGGCAGGTTTACGCTCGTTGACCGGCTTGGCTTCCGGCTCGTCCTTGTTGGCGGCCAGGTGCTTGCCCTTGACCTTCGACTCGGCTGCCTCCGCCGCTTCCGGTGTCGACTTGCGCTTGGCGGCGCCCAGCTTGACCGGCTTCTCGCCCCAGATTTCTTCCAGTCGGTAGTACTGGCGGATGGCCGGCTGCATGATGTGGACGATCATGTCGCCCAGGTCGACCAGCACCCATTCGCCGGTGTCCTCGCCTTCGAGGCCCACGATATCGCCCCCTGCGGCCTTGACCTTGTCGCGCACCGAAGCGGCCAGCGCCTTGGTCTGGCGGTTCGAGGTGCCCGAGACGACCGCGATGCGATCGAACAGGCTGGTCAGGTGCGTCGTGTCGAACAGGACGATGTCCTGGCCCTTGACGTCCTCGAGGGCGTCGACGACGAGCGTTTGCAGTTTCTTGATTTCCATTAGCTTTTGTATAAGTTGTGTTGTTGAATATAGTCTAGCACTTGCGGCGGCAGGCGCGCGCCAAGGTCTGTGTTATCTGGCGCGCCGGCGCGCAAGGACTTCCGGACTTCCGTCGCGGAAATATCTACTGCCAAGGTATGGGCCAGGCAGACCTTGCCGTGCGCCGCCGCACGTACTTCCGCGGGCGTCGCCAGCCGCCCCGCGAGTTCGTCGGCCACCGCGGGCGGCAGCCGGTCTTGTTCCAATGCGTAGCCGGGACGCGCCGCTACGCCCAGGTTGGCCAGCGCGAACAGCGCGTGCCAGTCGCGCCAGGTGTCGAGCTTTTGCAACTGGTCGGCGCCCATCACGAAGACGATGGAGCTCGCGTCGCCCAGTTCCCGGCGCAGGCCGCGCAGCGTCTCGACCGTGTAGGTCGGGGTGCCGCGGTCGATTTCCTGGCGGTCGATCAGTACCTTGTAGGGCTGGCCGGCGAAGGCCAGTTCCAGCATCGCCAGGCGCTGCGCGTCCGTGGCCACCAGGCTGCTCTTCTGCCAGGGGCGCGCCGGCAGGATGCGCAGCTGGTCGGGGTGCAGCAGGCCGGCAAACAGTGCGGCCAGCGCGACATGGCCACGGTGCACCGGGTCGAAGCTGCCACCCAGCAGGGCAATGCATTGGCTCACGAATCCCGGCCCGCCGCCAGCCAATCCTTGTGGACCAGGAAGTCCGTGTACAACGCGGCCTCCGGGCTGCCCGGTTCCGGGTGCCAGTCGTAGCGCCATTTCACGATCGGCGGCATCGACATCAGGATCGCCTCGGTGCGGCCGCCCGACTGCAGGCCGAACAGGGTGCCGCGGTCCCACACGAGGTTGAACTCGACATAGCGTCCGCGCCGGTAGGCCTGGAAGTCGCGCTCGCATTCGCCGTAGGGCATGTCCTTGCGCGCCTGCAGGATGGGGAGGTAGGCGTCCAGGAAGCCGTTGCCGACACTTTGCATCATGGCGAATGACCCGTCGAACCCGATCTCGTTGAAATCGTCGAAGAAGATCCCGCCCACGCCGCGCGGTTCCCGGCGGTGCTTCAGGTAGAAGTATTCGTCGCACCACTTCTTGAAGCGCGGGTGCAGGTCTTCGCCGTACGGCGCCAGGGCGTCGTGGCAGACCTGGTGGAAGTGGCGCGCGTCGTCCTGATTGCCGTAATAGGGCGTCAGGTCCATGCCGCCGCCGAACCACCAGACCGGTTCTTTTCCTTCCGCCGTGGCCTCGAAAAAGCGCACGTTCATGTGCACGGTCGGGGCGTATGGGTTACGCGGGTGCAGCACCAGCGATACCCCCATCGCTTCCCAGGCGCGACCCGCCAGTTCCGGCCGCGCGGCCATGGCCGACGGCGGCAGGCTGGCGCCGGTCACGTGCGAGAAGTTGCAGCCGCCGCGCTCGAACACCTTGCCTTCTTCGATCAGGCGCGAGATCCCACCGCCGCCTTCCGGGCGCTCCCAGGTATCGACCAGGAAGGGCCGGCCATCGATCGCTTCGAGGGCCTGCACGATGCGGGACTGGAGGTCGAGGAGCCAGGTTTTGATGGCGGAAGGGTTGGGGGTGGTCATGCGTGTGGGGTGGGGTCGGAAATGGGACGGATTGTACACCTCCTTGAGGGGGTACTTATTCTTGTGGTGGGTGCGTGGGGTGGTAGCGCGGTGACAAACTTGGGTTCCCGCCTTCGCGGGAACGACGGATCAAGCGCAGTGGTGCACTCACTCGTATCGTTACACTAAAGGCCGTCGTTCCCGCGTAGGCGGGAACCCAATTTTCTAAGCGTACTGCGAAACTACTTCAACCCGCGCCAGCCGATATCCCGCCGATACTGCGCCCCATTGAAGTGAATCTTCTCCACCGTCTCATAGGCCCGCTTCTGCGCCATCTTGACGCTGTCGCCCAGGCCCACGACGCACAGCACGCGGCCGCCGTTGGTCTGGAGCGCACCGGCTATCTGCTGGGTGCCGGCGTGGAAGGTCACGCATTCCGGGGTCTCGGCCGGGATGCCGTCGATGACGTCGCCCTTGCGCGGACTGTCCGGGTAGCCGGCGGCGGCCATGACCACGCCCACGGCGGTACGGCGGTCCCATTCGAGTTCGACGGCGTCGAGGCTGCCGTTGCAGGCGTGATCGAGCACCGCCAGGAAGTCGCTCTTCAGGCGCGCCATGATCGGCTGGGTTTCCGGATCGCCCATGCGGCAGTTGAATTCGAGGGTGCGCGGGTTGCCTTCGCTATCGATCATCAGGCCGGCGTACAGGAAGCCGGTGAACACGATGCCGTCCTTGGCCATGCCCTGGATGGTCGGGTTGATGATCTCGCGCATGACGCGCGCATGCATCGACGGGGTCACGATCGGGGCAGGGGAGTAGGCGCCCATGCCGCCGGTGTTCGGGCCTTCGTCGTGGTCCTTCAGGCGCTTGTGGTCCTGGCTGGTCGCCAGCGGCAGTACGTTCTTGCCGTCGCACATGACGATGAAGCTGGCTTCCTCGCCCGCCAGGAATTCCTCGACCACGATGCGCGCGCCGGCGTCGCCGAAGGCGTTATCGGACAGCATGTGGTCGACCGCAGAGTGAGCTTCAGCAAGTGACATCGCCACCACCACGCCCTTGCCGGCCGCCAGGCCGTCGGCCTTGATGACGATCGGGGCGCCGTTGGCGTCGATATAGGCGTGCGCCTGGGCCGCATCCGAGAAGCTCTGGTATTTGGCGGTCGGGATGCCGTGGCGCTGCATGAAGGCCTTGGCGAAGTCCTTCGAGCTTTCCAGCTGGGCCGCTTCCTTCGTCGGTCCGAAGATCTTCAGGCCGCGCGAACGGAACAGGTTGACGATGCCGGCGGCCAGTGGCGCTTCCGGACCGACCAGGGTCAGGGCGACGCCTTCGGCCACCACGAAATCGGCCAGCGCGGCCGGATCCGTGATCTCGACGTTGACCAGGCGCGAATCGAGTGCGGTGCCGCCGTTGCCGGGTGCGACGAAGACGGTCTGGACTCTTTCCGACTGGGCCAGTTTCCAGGACAGGGCATGTTCACGGCCACCGGAGCCGACGACGAGGATTTTCATACGGGCCTTCCGCTTACTCTTCGATGATGGCGTTGGTGTAGACGTCCTGGACGTCGTCCAGGTTTTCCAGCGCGTCGAGGATCTTCTGCATCTTGGCGGCGTCCTCGCCGACCAGCACGGTCTCGTTGTCCGGCTTCATGGTCACTTCCGACACCTCGGCCTTGAAACCGGCCTTTTCCAGCGCTTCCTTCACGCCGGCGTAGGCATACGGGTCGCACAACACTTCGAAGCCTCCTTCCTCGTCCTGCACCACGTCGTCGGCGCCGGCTTCCAGCGCGGCTTCCATCAGTCCGTCCTCGTCCACGCCCGGCGCGAACTGGAACTGGCCGACGTGCTTGAACAGGAAGGCCACCGAACCCTCGGTGCCCATGTTGCCGCCGTACTTGTTGAACGCGTGGCGCACTTCGGCCACGGTGCGGACGCGGTTGTCGGTCAGGCAGTCGACGATGATCGCCGCGCCGCCGATGCCGTAGCCTTCGTAGCGGATTTCTTCGTAGTTGACGCCTTCGAGCTCGCCGGCGCCACGCTGGATCGCGCGCGTGACGTTATCTTTCGGCATATTGGCGTCGGCCGCCTTCTCGACCGCCAGGCGCAGGCGGGGATTCGAGTTGACGTCGCTGCCGCCCATGCGTGCGGCCACGGTGATCTCCTTGATCAGACGCGTCCAGATCTTGCCGCGCTTGGCATCGGTAGCGGCTTTCTTATGCTTGATGTTGGCCCATTTGCTGTGTCCAGCCATGTCGAGGATCCTTAAAACGAGATTCGAGAGTGGGCGACATTCTAACATATGCCCCTCTCGCAAAATTCCTCATGCAATGTCATGGAAACAACAGCAGCGTGCCCAGGGCCACCATGCCCAGGCCGGCGATACAGGCAACCAGTGAAGCTTCCGCCAGCCGCAATTCCGCCAGCGCCAGCAGCGCCACCGGCGCCACGATGGCCGGATTGCCCGGTCCGCCCGCGAGCAGGAGCAGCACCAGCAGCCAGCAGCAGCCCAGGCACTGGCGTCCGTGTTCCGCGCCCTGCCACAGCGGCCCGAGGGCGCCGCCGCGCCAGTCGGCCAGCACCCCGGACAGGGGCGTGCGGCAGTGCTGCAGGCAGGCGTGCTTGGCGGGCGTCCACTGCCAGGCGCCGGCGGCGACCAGGGCCAGGCCCAGGCCAGGGTGGGGCGCCGCCAGCGCGCCGTCGAGCGCCCCGCCGCTGTCGGTTGACCTGTGCAGGCCCCAGTGCAGCAGCGTGACCAGGGCGGCGAAGCCGGTCCAGGCCAGCAGGCAGCCGAACGCGAACAGGAAGGTGGCCACACGCGGCCAGCGCACGGCCGCGCGGCGCCGCGCCACCCGCAGGTAGACCGAGACCGTGCCCGCCACCGCAGGCAGCATCAGGCTCGTGCACAGCCCGGTCCACATCGCGAACAGCAGCATCAGTTCGCCTGCGTGCAGCGGCCCCGGAGGGCGAGCGGCCGCGAACCACGCCCACCATGCACAGGCGAGCAGGGCAGCCCATGCCAGGGCCAGCGCCAGCGGACGACCCGGGCGCTCGTCGATGCCGGACAGGCTCATCGGGGTCTCCCGCAGCGTGACCCCACTGCGGCCACAGGTACGAGCCGTGCGCCGGTGCAGGGACAACAACCGTCACGGCTTGACGAGTTCGTCATTGAATCTCCTTCGGTATGGTTGACGTGCGCTGTTCGACAGCGCGCCAGGCCCAACGTTCAGTCCACCTTCGGCCGGCTTTCGGCGGGCCGCCAGCGGGCGCGACGGATCGCTCGTACAATCGTCGGATGAACCAAAGCACCTCTGCCCATCCTGCTGCGCCTTTACCACGCGCCGCCCTCGTTGCGGGCCTCTCGATCGCCGTCGCCGGCGCCGTCCTGTTTTCCACGAAGGCCGTCGTCGCCAAACTGCTGTACCGTTACCACATCGACGCCGTCACCTTGATCGCGTTCAGGATGCTGTTCTCGCTTCCGGTGTTTGCCGCCGTCGCGCTCTGGAAGATGCGGACCCAGCCGCCGTTGTCGAACCGCGACCGCTGGCGCATCGTCGCGCTCGGCCTGCTGGGCTACTACCTGTCGAGCTATCTCGATTTCCTCGGCCTGCAGCACATCTCCGTCGGGCTCGAGCGCCTGATCCTGTTCCTGACGCCGACCTTCGTCCTGCTCGCCAACATGATGATCTTCAAGCGCCGCATCGGGGTCGCCGAATGGGCGGCGCTGGGCCTGGCCTATGCCGGCATCGTGCTGGTGTTCGTGCACGACCTGGCCGGCGGTTCGGGCTCGACCGTGCTGGGCGCGCTGCTGGTGCTCGGTTCGGCCATCAGCTATGCCGTCTACCTGCTCGGCACCGGCGAGATGGTGCGCCGGATCGGCTCGCTGCGCCTGGTGGCCTACGCCATGTGCGTGTCGAGCGCGGCCTGCATCGGCCAGTTCTTCCTGCTGCGTCCGGCGAGCATGCTGGTGCAGCCGGCCGGGGTTTACTGGCTCTCGCTGGTGAATGGGGTATTCTGTACGATCTTCCCCGTGTTCATGACCATGGCCGCAGTCCAGCGCATCGGCGCCGCGACCGCCTCGCAGGCCGGGATGATCGGTCCGGTCTCGACCTTGTTCCTCGGCGCGCTGATCCTCGGCGAGCCGGTCACGAGCGTGCAGCTGGCCGGGACCGGCCTGGTGCTCGTGGGGATTTATATGCTGTCGCTAAAAAAGTGAGCCTATGACCAAACCGCGGATTGCGCTGATCGCGCACGACAAGAAGAAAGACGACATGATCGCCCTCGCCGGCGAATACCTGGACTTCCTCAAGGGCTGCACCCTGTCGGCCACCGGCACCACCGGCGGGCGGCTGGCCAATGAGCTGGGGCTCACGGTCGAGCGCAAGCACTCGGGGCCGGTGGGCGGCGACCTGCAGATCGGCGCCCAGCTGGTGGAGGGCGAGATCGACTGCGTGATTTTCCTGCGCGACCCGATGACCCCACAGCCGCACGAACCCGACATCAACGCCCTGGTGCGCGCCTGCGACGTGCACGACATCGCCTGCGCCACCAACGTCTCGACCGCGCGCCTGGTGCTGTCGCAGCTGATGGGCGCGCGCACGATTACCTGAAGGAGGACGGCATGCTGAGCAAAGCGATCCGCTTCGCGGCCCTTGGTGGCCCCGAAGTGCTGGAATACGTCGACGTCGAGGTCGGCGAACCCGGCCCGGGCGAGGCGCGCGTGCGTCACCACGCCATCGGCCTGAACTACATCGACACGTATTACCGCAGCGGCCTGTACAAGATGCCGCTGCCCGCCATTCCAGGCCAGGAAGGCGCGGGCGTGGTGGAAGCGGTGGGCGAGGGCGTCACCCACGTGGCGCCGGGCGACCGCGTCGTGTATGCGGGCGGCGCGGGCGGCGCCTACAGCGAGGCGCGCGTGATGAATGCGAACCTGCTGGTGCGCCTGCCGGAGTCGATCTCGTTCGAGACCGGCGCCGCCATGATGCTGCAGGGCCTGACGGTGCAGTACCTGTTCCGCCAGACCTATGCACTGCAAGCCGGCCAGACCATCCTGTTCCATGCGGCGGCCGGCGGCGTCGGCCTGATCGCCTGCCAGTGGGCCAGGGCGCTGGGCGTGAACCTGATCGGCACCGTGGGTTCGGAAGAAAAGGCCGCGCTGGCGCGCGCCCACGGCGCGGCCCACGTCATCAACTACAACACCGAGGACGTGGTGCAGCGCGTGCTCGAGATCACGGGCGGCGCCAAGCTGCCGGTGGTGTACGACTCGGTGGGCAAGGACACCTTCATCCGCTCGCTCGACTGCCTGCAGCCGCGCGGCCTGATGGTCAGCTTCGGCAATGCCTCCGGCGCCGTGCCGCCGTTCGCGCTGTCCGAACTGGCTTCGCGCGGCTCGCTCTACATCACGCGCCCGACCCTGTTCGCCTATGCCGGCACCCGTCCCGAGCTGGAGGCGATGGCGCATGACCTGTTCGACATGGTCGAAAGCGGCAAGGTGAAGATCGAGGTCAACCAGCGCTTCGCCCTGCGTGATGCCGCCGAGGCCCACCGCGCGCTCGAAAGCCGCCGTACGACCGGTTCGACGGTGCTGCTGCCATGAGCGAACCGGAACGCGAACCCCGCCCGTTGCCGGCGTCCGACGACGACGGCAATCCCAAGTTCGGCCGCCTGCTGCTGGTGCTGGCCGGCGCGCTGCTCCTGATCGTGGCGATCACCTTCGGCTCCGAAGCGCTGTACCGCTGATCGCGGCAGGTCTCCCGGAACGCGGCCGCAACGGCCGCGTTCGCACACATCCTTTCACCGATTGACAAATTTTTAAGCCGACACTAGCATACGTTCAGGTGTGATACCGGTATCAAGCGCGAATGCCGGATCGCCGACACCGGCCCGGGCCGACGACAAGGAGACAAGCATGCCGTTCTTCACGCACGCGCTCGGCAGGGCGCTGGTTGCCGTGGCATTGGCCTGGTGCCTGCCCGCCGCGGCGCAGGCACCGAGGCCAGGGGGCGACCCGTTCGCCGGCATGCCGCTGCTGCAAAACCCCTATGGTCGCCAGCACCTGAGCCTGAACGGCCGCTGGAATGCCATCGTCGACCCTTACGAGACCGGCTACTACGATTACCGGCGCCAGCCCTTCGACGCGTCAAACAGCGGCAAGGGAGGCTATTACGACGACCGCAAGCCGAAGGACAAGGGCGACTGGGTGGAGTACGACTTCGACCTGTCGCCGACCCTGAAGGTGCCGGGCGACTGGAATTCACAGGCCGAGAAGCTGTCGCTGTACGAAGGCACGGTATGGATGCGCCAGGTCTTCGACGCCGAGCCGAAGGAGGGCAGACATTACATCCTCTACTTCGGTGCGGTGAATTACGAGGCGCACGTCTACCTGAACGGCAGGAAGCTGGGCGTGCACAAGGGCGGCTTCACGCCCTTCCAGTTCGATGTCACCGGCAAGCTGGAAAAGGGCCGCAACGTTGTCGTGGTCAAGGCCGACAACACGCGCCGCCAGGACGAGATCCCGACCGTGAACACCGATTGGTGGAACTATGGCGGGATCACGCGCGACGTGCTGCTGGCCGAACTGCCGGCCACCTACATCGCCGACTACAAGCTGCAGCTGGCCAAAGGCGACTTGCAGCGCATCGAGGGCTATGTGCAGCTGGCCGGCGCCGCGCCGCAGCAGAGCGTCAGCGTCAGCATCCCGGAAGCGAGCATCAAGACCACCGTGAGAACCGACGCCGCCGGGCGCGCCGCCATCAGCATCCCGATCGGCAAGCTGCGCTACTGGTCGCCGGAAGATCCCAAGCTGTATGGGGTGCAGATCGCGGCCGGTCCCGACAGAGTCAGCGACAGGGTAGGCTTTCGCACCATCGAGACCCGCGGCAAGGACATCCTGCTGAACGGGAAGTCGATCTTCCTGCGCGGGATCTCGCTGCACGACGAGAACCCCCTGATTCCCGGGCGCCTGCGCGGCGAGGGCGACATGCGCATGATGCTGCAGTGGGCCAAGGAGCTGAACGCGAACTACGTGCGCCTGGCGCACTACCCGCACAGCGAACGGATGGTGCGCCTGGCCGACGAAATGGGCCTGCTGGTCTGGGCCGAGGTGCCGGTGTACTGGACCATCTCGTGGGACAACCCCGACACTTTCCGCAACGCCCAACGCCAGTTGACCGACCTGGTGGTGCGCGACAAGAACCGCGCCAGCGTGATCGTCTGGTCGATCGGTAACGAGACCCCGGTCGGCGCGCCGCGCAACAGCTTCATGGGCCGCCTGGCCGACACCGTGCGCGGCCTGGACACGACGCGCCTGGTGGCGGCGGCGCTGGAAGTGCACCGCGAAGGCAAGGACATCGTGATCGAGGATCCGCTGGCCGACAAGCTGGACCTGGCCAGCTTCAACGAGTACGCCGGCTGGTACTGGAGCAATCCGCGCGACATGCTGAACTACCGCTTCGACATCCGCTACGACAAGCCGGTGGTGATCACCGAGTTCGGCGCCGACGCCCTGGCCGGCTACCACGCCGACGACGAGACCCGCTGGAGCGAGGAATACCAGGACCTGCTGTACCGCAACCAGTTCAGGATGCTCACCGCCATTCCCGGGCTGCGCGGCATGACGCCCTGGATCCTGACCGATTTCCGCTCTCCGCGCCGCCACCATCCCTATTTCCAGGACTTCTGGAACCGCAAGGGCCTGATCTCGGAGACCGGGCAAAAGAAGAAGGCCTTCCATACGCTGAAGGCCTTCTACGACCAGATGCAGAAGCAATACAAGTAAGGAGCCGCACATGAAACGAAGCACCATCGCGCTGCTGGTGGCGGCCTGCCTGGCGGCCGGCACTGCCAGCGCCCAGGACCGCGACATCGCGCGCAAGGTCGACGCCCTGTTGAAGCGCATGACGCTCGAGGAAAAGGTCGGCCAGCTGCACCAGCTCTCGGGCCGCCAGATGACGGGCCCGGGCAGCGAGAAGTTCGCCGATAAGCTGGCCGACATCCGCGCGGGCAGGGTCGGCTCGATGCTGAACGTGAAAGGCGTGTCCGAGACCCGCGAGATCCAGGCGCTGGCCTTGCAGTCGCGCCTGAAGATCCCGCTGCTGTTCAGCCTCGACGTCATCCACGGCTACCGCACCGTGTTCCCGGTGCCGCTGGGCGAAGCCGCGTCCTGGGACCTGGACGCGATCCGCCAGTCGGCCGCGGTGGCGGCCAGGGAAGCCGCGGCCAGCGGCATCCACTGGACCTTCGCCCCCATGGTCGACATCGGACGCGATCCGCGCTGGGGCCGGGTGATGGAAGGCGCGGGCGAAGACACCTATCTCGGTTCGCAGATCGCGATCGCGCGCGTCAAAGGCTTCCAGGGCGAGAAGCTGGGCGCGCTGGACCGCGTGATGGCCACCGCCAAGCACTTCGCCGGCTATGGCGCGGCCGTGGCCGGGCGCGACTACAACGCGGCCGACATGAGCGAGCAGCAGCTGCATGAGGTGTACCTGCCGCCGTTCAAGGCGGCGCTGGACGCGGGCGTGGCGACCTTCATGAACTCGTTCAATACCCTGAACGGGGTGCCGGCCACCGCCAACACCATGCTGCAGCGCGAGCTCCTGAAGGGCAAGTGGGGCTACAAGGGCTTCGTGGTGAGCGACTGGGCCTCGATCAAGGAACTGGTCGAACACGGTTACGCCACCGACCTGGCCCAGGCCGCGACCCAGGCGATCAACGCCGGCAGCGACATGGACATGGAAGGCTATGCCTATACCCGCCACCTCGCAAGCCAGGTCAAGGCCGGCAAGGTCAAGGAGTCGAGGGTCGACGAGGCGGTGCGGCGCGTCCTGGCCAAGAAGTTCGAGCTCGGCCTGTTCGACGACCCCTACCGCTATTCGGATGCGGCGCGCGAGCAGGCGGTCCTGAGCGACCCCGAACACGCGCGCATCGCACGCGACGTGGCGCGAAAATCGCTGGTGCTGCTCAAGAACGAGAACGCGGCCCTGCCGCTGCGCAAGGACCTGAAGTCGCTGGCCGTGATCGGCCCGCTGGCCGAGGCCAGGCGCGACCTGGAAGGCGGCTGGATCGTGAAGTCGGACGAGAGCCTGGTGGTGAGCGTGGCCGAAGGTATTCGCCGGCAGCTGCCGAACACCCGCATCGTGGTGGCCAAGGGCTGCGACGTGGCCTGCAAGGACAGCGCCGGCTTCGCCGAGGCGGTGCTTGCTGCGCGCGACGCCGAAGCTGTGCTGGTGGTGCTGGGCGAATCCTGGGACATGAGCGGCGAAGCCAAGTCGCGCAGCGACATCGGCCTGCCGGGGAAGCAGGGCGCCCTGTTCGACGCCTTGGCCGCAACCGGCAAGCCGGTGGTGACGGTGATGATGGCGGGCCGTCCGCTCATCTTCGACAACGTGGCCGACAAGGCCGCGGCGATCCTGTATGCCTGGTTCCCCGGCGCCCAGGGCGGCAACGCGGTGGCGGACGTGCTGTTCGGCGACTATAACCCGTCCGGCAAGCTGCCCATGACCTTCCCGCGCAGCATGGGCCAGATCCCGATCTCCTACCAGCAGTACCGCACCGGGCGCCCGGTCGTGAACGAAGCGAACATCGTCTACCGTTCGGCCTACATCGATTCGCCCAACACGCCGCGCTACGCCTTCGGCCATGGCCTGAGCTATACCAGCTTCGCCTACGGCGACCTGGCGGTCAGCACGCCCTCCATGCGCAAAGGAGAGAAGGCATCGGTGCGCTTCACCCTCACGAATACCGGCCGCCGCGCCGGCGCGGAGGTGGCCCAGTTCTACATCCGCGACAAGGTAGCATCGAGCGTGCGGCCATTGATGGAGCTGAAGGGCTTCCAGAAGGTGAGCCTGGCGCCGGGCGAGCGCCGTATCCTGAGCTTCGCCATCGACCGCGATACCCTGTCCTTCCATGACGCCAAAGGCGAGCTGGTCGCCGAACCGGGCGCGTTCGAGCTGATGGTCGGCACGGCCTCGGATGAGATCCGCCTGCGCGGAGAAATCAACCTGGTTGATTGAATCGCCCCCTTGTTACCGCAACCATGGGGCGATGCTAGAATCGCCCCCATGGACAAGACCACCCCCGCCCCCCGCAAGAGCCGCAAGGGCAATACGCCGACCGTACGCGACGTGGCGCGCCTGGCCGGCGTGGCGCCGATGAGCGTGTCGCGCGCGCTGAACCATCCCGAATCGGTCTCGCCCGACATCCAGCAGCGCGTGCGCGAGGCGGTCGACCGGCTCGGCTACGTGCCGAACCTGCTGGCCGGCGGCCTGGCTTCCAAGAAGAGCCACATGGTGGCGGCCGTCGTGCCTACCATCAGCGGCTCGGTCTTCCTCGAGATGGTGCAGGCCCTGACCGAATCCCTGGCCGCGCGCGGCTACCAGCTGATGCTGGGCCAGGCCGGCTACGAGAACTCGCGCGAGGATGCGCTGCTCGAGGCCATCATCGGACGCCGTCCGGACGGCGTGCTGCTGACCGGGATCATGCGCTCGGAGCAGGGCAGGCGCCGCCTGCTCGCCAGCGGCATCCCGGTGGTGGAAACCTGGGACCTGACCGCCGACCCGATCGACATGCTGGTCGGCTTCTCGCACGAGAAGATCGGCAAGGCCGTGGCCGAATACCTGCACCGGCTGGGACGGCGCCGCATCGCCGCCATCAGCGCCAACGACGAGCGCGCCGTGCGCCGCAACCGCCATTTCGCCGAGACCCTGCTGGCCCTGCAGCCCGAACTGGGCAGCGATCCGTCCGCGGTCCCGACCTGGACCGTCCCGGCCCCCACCACCCTGGGCAGCGGCCGCGCCGGCCTGCGCGAACTGCTGGCGCGCGACCCCGGCATCGACGCCGTGTTCTGCAGCTCGGACATGATGGCCCAGGGCGTGCTGCTGGAAGCCATGGCCATGGGCATCAAGGTGCCGCAGCAGCTGGCGGTAGTCGGCCTGGGCGACCTGTCCTTCTCGCGCGACCTGTATCCGCCCCTGACCACGGTGCGCATCGACGGCACCGCGATCGGCTCGGCGGCGGCCCAGATGCTGATCGACCGCGCCGAGGGCAAGCTGGTCGAGGAGCCGGTGCGCGACGTCGGCTTCGTGATCGTCGAGCGCGGCAGCACCTGAATTCTTCGCTACGCATTGTCCGGTAGGGTGGTCGGCTTCGCCGACCGCGCGTCCAACTATCGGATGAGAAACCACAATGCATCCGTGCGCCGAACGCGCGGTCGGCAGAGCCGACCACCCTACGGACAGACAATCGTTGACATGTGGACGCAGATACCGGTACCATCGATCTCGATTTGATACCGGTAACAAACACGCCTAACCCAAGCAACCCATGACAACGAACTCTTCTTTCACGCTGTCCCACGCCGCCGGCGGCAGCCCCCAGGTCACTTCGATGCGGGTCGTGCCCGTCGTCGGCCGCGACGGCATGCTGCTCAACCTGAGCGGCGCCCACGCGCCCTATTTCACCCGCAACTTGGTGATCCTGACCGACAGCAGCGGCAACCAGGGCGTCGGCGAAGTGCCCGGCGGCGAAGCCATCCGCCAGACGCTGGAGGACGCCAGCCGGCTGGTGATCGGCCAGCCGATCGCCCGCTTCAACGCCGTGCTGCGCGCCATGCGCACCACCTTCGCCGCGCGCGATGCGGCCGGGCGCGGCCAGCAGACCTTCGACCAGCGCGTGATGATCCACAGCGTGACGGCGGTCGAATGCGCCATGCTCGACCTGCTCGGCAAGTTCCTCGGCCTGTCGGTGGCCGACCTGCTGGGCGAGGGGCGCCAGCGCGACGAGGTCGAGATGCTGGGCTACCTGTTCTACGTGGGCGACCGCAAGCTCACCGGCCTGCCGTACGCGGAGGAGCCGGATGCCGACGACGACTGGCTGCGCCTGCGCCACGAAAAAGCCATGGACGCCGACGCCGTCGTCGCGCTGGCGCGCGCGGCCCGATCCCGCTATGGCTTCCGCACCTTCAAGCTCAAGGGCGGCGTGCTGCGCGGCGAAGAAGAGATGGAAGCGATGGTGGCGCTGAAGGAAGCCTTCCCGGAGGCCGATGTCACGCTCGATCCGAACGGCTGCTGGCTGTTGCAGGACGCGATCCGCCTGTGCCGCGACGCCGGCAAGGTGCTGGCCTATGCCGAAGACCCTTGCGGGCCGGAAGGCGGCTATTCGGGACGCGAGACCATGGCCGAGTTCCGCCGCGCCACCGGCATGCGCACCGCCACCAACATGATCGCCACCGACTGGCGCGAGCTGGTGCACGCGGTCCAGCTGGGCGCGGTCGACATTCCGCTGGCCGACCCGCACTTCTGGACCATGCAGGACACGGTCCGGGTGGCGCAGATGTGCCGCGCCTGGGGCCTGACCTGGGGTTCGCACTCGAACAACCACTTCGACGTGTCGCTCGCCATGTTCACCCATGCCGCCGCCGCCGCGCCGGGCGAGATCGCCGCGGTCGACACCCACTGGATCTGGCAGGACGGCCAGCAGCTGACCCGCAACCCGCTGCGCATCGAGGGCGGCATGGTGCGCGTGCCGGATGCGCCAGGCCTGGGCGTGCAGCTCGACCTGGACGCGGTCGAGGCCGCGCACCAGCTGTACCGCGGCATGCGCCTGGGCGGGCGCGACGACGCCGCCGGCATGCGCTACCTCATCCCCGACTGGACCTTCGATCCGAAACAGCCCTGCATGGTGCGCTGACGCGGCGCATCGGGCGGGAACATAAAAAAGCCGGGCAGGCGCCCGGCTTCGTTTGCATCGCTTGCGCGCTTACGGTCTGGCGCTGTCGTTCAGCGTCACCTCGATCCGGCGCGCGCCGCCCGCCGGGCCCGGGAAGCCTTCGAAGGCGCTCTTCACCAAAGCCGGCATCACCGCCGGGGTCGACAGCTGGCGGGTGGTGTTGTGCACGGTCACGTCGAACAGCCGCTTGCCGTCGGATGCCTGCTTGATCCCGATCTGCAGTTCGCGGCGGTACTGGTGCTCGATCGAGACCTGGTAGGCCGGGCTCCAGAACGGATCGTAGAACGGGCTGTACCAGCCGCCCCAGTAAGGACGGCGAAAGCCCCGGTGGGCGAAGCGTGGGCCCCAGGCCGGGCCCCACATCGGCTGGTAGAAGGGCGAAATCGGCTCCACCACGCGCACCGGCACGTCGGTGGTGGTGAAGCGCATCGCTACCGTCAGGGCCGGCTGGCCGCCGGCGGCGTCGCGGAAGCCCAGGCGCGCCAGCTCGGCGCGCACCAGGTTCTGGTAAGACTGGTATTCCAGCGTGTTGTCCTGCGCCGGCGGCGCCTCGAACACATAGCTCTTGTCGGCGATCTGGGTCGGCCACTGGTGGAAGGTGGTGACGTCGCTGCGGATGGTGGTGGCGCACCCCGTCAGCAGCAGTGCGAACGCCGCACCGGCGGCGATCATCAGGCGTTTCATGCTGTTCTCCCTCGTCTAAACGGACTTTTCCTAGCCTCTAGATTACCTGCTGTTCAGAAACTACTGAAAACAATTTACACCCGGTTACGGGGCGCACATTCTGATACATGCGGAAACGTAGCAGGGTGGAGGGAAATCTTGTTGGTAAAATAAGCCTTTGGCGAGCCCACGCTCTTCAGACCGTCAACCTGCCTTTTTGCGGACCTTTTTATGCGCACCGATACGCCCCAGACGATTTACCGGAGTGACTACACCCCGCCGAGCTACCTGGTGGATACCGTGGAACTCGGCTTCGACCTCGATCCCGCCCGCACCGTCGTGGCCAACCGCATGACGGTGCGCCGCAACCAGGACTGCGCTCACCAGCGCACGATCGAGCTCTACGGAGAGGACATCGAACTGGTGGCCCTGCGCGTCAACGGGCGCGAATTGCAGGCCGGCGACTATTTGATCAATGGAAATGTCCTGACGATCCCGAACGCACCCGAGGAAGCCGTGCTCGAGATCGAGACCGTCTGCGCACCGGACCAGAACACCACCCTCAGCGGCCTGTACACCTCGAACGGCAACTTCTTCACCCAATGCGAGGCCGAAGGCTTCCGCCGCATCACCTATTTCCCGGACCGCCCGGACGTGATGGCGAAGTACACCGTCATGCTGCGCGCCGACAAGGAACGCTATCCGGTCCTGCTCTCCAACGGCAACCTGTTGGAAGAGGGCGAGCTGGGCGACGGCCGCCACTACGCCAAGTGGGAAGACCCGTTCAAGAAGCCTTCTTACCTGTTCGCGCTGGTGGCCGCGCGCCTGGTGTGCCAGGAAGAGACCTTCCGCCTGCTTGACGGCCGCGACGCCCTGCTGCAGGTGTGGGTCGAAGAGGGCAACCTCGACAAGACCGACTACGCCATGCAGTCGCTCAAGCACAGCATCCGCTGGGACGAGGAGCGCTACGGCCTCGAGCTCGACCTGGACCGCTTCATGATCGTCGCCACCAGCGACTTCAACATGGGCGCGATGGAGAACAAGGGCCTGAACATTTTCAATACCAAGTTCGTGCTGGCCAACCCGCGGGTGGCGACCGACATCGACTTCCAGGGCATCGAAGCGGTGGTGGCACACGAGTACTTCCACAACTGGACCGGCAACCGCGTGACCTGCCGCGACTGGTTCCAGCTGTCGCTCAAGGAAGGCCTGACGGTGTTCCGCGACCAGGAATTCACCGCCGACATGATCGGCACCGAGAGCGGCCGCGCCGTCACCCGCATCGACCAGGTGCGCACGCTGCGCCAGGCCCAGTTCCCGGAGGATGCCGGCCCGATGGCCCACCCGGTGCGCCCGGACTCTTTTGTCGAGATCAATAATTTTTATACGGTCACGGTGTACGAGAAGGGCGCCGAAGTGGTGCGCATGTACCAGACCCTGCTGGGCCGTGAAGGCTTCCGCAAGGGCATGGACCTGTATTTCGAACGCCATGACGGCCAGGCCGTCACCTGCGACGACTTCCGCCGCGCGATGGCCGACGCCAACGGCCGCGACCTGAGCCAGTTCGAGCGCTGGTACGACCAGGCCGGCACCCCGGTGCTGCGCTTCGAAACCCGTTACAACGAGGCCGAGCAGACCTATGCGCTGACCCTGTTCCAGTCCTGCCCGCCCACCCCGGGCCAGCTGGAAAAGCGCCCCTTCCACATCCCGGTCGCCGTCGGCCTGCTCGATCGCGAAGGTCGCGACATGCCGCTTACCGTGGACGGCAAGGACATGGGCACCACTGCCGTGCTCGAACTAACGCGGAGCGAGCAGACCTTCGTCTTCAGCAACGTGAAGGAGCAGCCGGTGCCCTCGGTGCTGCGCGATTTCTCGGCGCCGGTGATCCTGCGCCACGGCTACAGCGACAGCGACCTGCTGCACCTGTTCAACCACGACAGCGATCCGGTCAACCGCTGGGAAGCCGGCCAGCGCCTGGCGATGGGGCGCCTGCTCAAGCTCACCGGCGAAGCGCCGGCTTCCAACCGCCTGAGCCTGGACGACACCTTCATCGAGGCGATGCGGCGCATGCTGACGGATGAATCGCTCGACCCGGCCTTCCGCGAGCAGGCGCTGCTGCTGCCGACCGAAACCATGATCGCCGAGCAGCTCGACGTGGTCGATCCGCTGGCCGTGCACATGGCGCGCCAATTCATGCGCGCCAACATCGGCGCCCGCCTGCGTGCCGAGCTGCTGGCCCAGTACCAGGCCAACCAGACGCCGGGGCCCTACAGCCCGGACGCCCAGTCCGCCGGCAAGCGCGCGCTCAAGAACCTGGCCCTGTCCTACCTGAATGCGGCGCCGGACGAAGAGACCATCGCGCTGGCGGTGCGCCAGTGCGTTGATGCCGACAACATGACCGACCGCGCAGCCGCGCTCAGCGCCCTGATCCATGCGCGCGCGCCGGAAGCCGAAGCCGAACTGGCGCGCTTCTACGACGAGTTCCAGAACGAGGCGCTGGTAGTGGACAAGTGGTTCGCGATGCAGGCCTCGGCGCCGACCACCGACATCGCGAAAATCCGCGAACTGATGCGCCACCCGGCCTTCAACCTGCGCAACCCGAACCGCGCGCGCAGCCTGATCGCGAACTACTGCATGAACAATCCGGTCGAGTTCCACGCGCCGAACGGCAGCGGCTACCTGTTCTGGGCCGAGCACGTGGTGCTGCTCGACGCCCTCAACCCGCAGGTCGCGGCGCGCCTGGCGCGCGCCATGGACCGCTGGCGCCGCTATACGCCGGAACTGCAGCAGCACATGAAGACGGCGCTGCAGCAGGTGGCGGGGCAGCAGCGCTTGTCGAACGATGTGCGCGAGGTCGTGACCAAAGCGCTTGCCAATTAGTAGGGTGCTCGGCTTCGCCGAGCGCGCGTTCGACTCCGGCTTGCGCTGTGGCTGCGCATGGGCTGGCTGAACGCGCGGTCGGCATAGCCGACCACCCTACAAAAAAAGAATCCAAACCCAAACCAAAGGAAGTCCATGAAACGCGTCAGTCTCACGCAATACCTGGTCGAGGAACAGCGCCTCCACCAGACCATCAACGCCGAACTGCGCCTCCTGATCGAGGTCGTGGCGCGCGCGTGCAAACGCATCAGCTATTCGGTCAGCAAGGGCGCGCTCGGCGAAGTGCTGGGCAGCGCCGAGACCGAGAACATCCAGGGCGAAGTCCAGAAGAAGCTGGATGTGATCTCGAACGAGATCCTGCTGGAAGCGAACGAGTGGGGCGGCCACCTGGCGGCGATGGCTTCGGAAGAGATGGAAACCATCCGCAAGATCCCGAGCCGCTACCCGAAGGGCGAGTTCCTCCTGATGTTCGACCCGCTGGACGGCTCGTCCAACATCGACGTCAACGTCTCGATCGGCACCATCTTCTCGGTGCTGAAGGCGCCGGAAGGCATGGTGGAACCCACCGAGCAGGATTTCCTGCAGCCGGGCACCCAGCAGGTGGCCGCCGGCTACGCCGTCTACGGCCCGCAGACCATGCTGGTGCTCACCACCGGCAACGGCGTGCAGTGCTTCACCCTCGACCGCGAGATGGGCTCCTGGGTGCTGACCCAGAGCGACATGCAGATCCCGGAAACCACCAAGGAGTTCGCCATCAACATGTCGAACAAGCGCCACTGGCACCCGCCGGTGCAGCGCTACGTGGACGAGATGCTGGCGGGGTCCACCGGCCCGCGCGGCAAGGACTTCAACATGCGCTGGATCGCCTCGATGGTGGCCGACGTGCACCGCATCCTGAACCGCGGCGGCATCTTCATGTACCCGGCCGACCTGCGCGATCCTTCCTCGCCGGGCAAGCTGCGCCTGATGTACGAAGCGAACCCGATGGCCATGATCGTCGAGCAGGCCGGCGGCGCCGCCACCGACGGCGTCAAGCGCATCATGGAGATCCAGCCGACCAAGCTGCACCAGCGCGTGCCGGTGTTCCTGGGGTCGAAGAGCGAAGTGGAGCTGGTCACCGGTTACCACCAGCAATAAGCCCGAAGGCCCGCAGTGACGGCCCGGTGCGATGCCCACTAGCATAGTTGTCGAGTTGTTTGCTAGAATACGGTGCTTCGCCGGCCGGCCTTCGGGCATGTCAGGCATGTAGCACAGGTTTCGCCGCTGTAGCTCAGTCGGTAGAGCAGCGCATTCGTAATGCGAAGGTCACCAGTTCGATTCCGGTCAGCGGCACCAAAAAAAGGGCTCCATGTTTTGCATGGAGCCCTTTTACTTGGTACCAACCGTCGTGGCCGCAAAGGTGTCCACGGCGCGACACAAGCAAAGGCCTCGGCCCCGCCGAATGGCGGCAGCGCGCACAAATTCGTTGCCGGGCGGTCGCAACTTGTCTAGGATTGTAATTACTTTCCTATGATCAATTCTTGACTCGCCATGGCAGAGACCGATAGCGCAGACCGTTCTACCCCGCCGGAGACGGCCGCTCTCCCTGCGATCGCCACGACGCTCGCCCCCCTTGCCTTGCTGGCAGCCTGCGGCGGCGGCGGGGGAGGTTCGACCTCGGCGCCCGTCGGTGCTGCTCCGCCGCCTCCGCCGCCTGTCCAGGTCGGCCCCAGCGCGACCGAAGCCTCGCGCTTTCTTGCGCAGGCTTCGATGGGCGCGACCCGCGAACAGATCGCCCGGGTGCAGGCCGTCGGTTACGCCGGCTGGCTCGACGAACAGTTCGCCATGGCGCCGACCGCCACGCGCTGGGAGTACCTGGTCTCGCGCGGGCTGGACAACGTCGCCAACAAGAACAGCGAGGCGGGAGCGGATGCGGCCATCTGGCGCAAGCTGCTGTCTTCGCCCGACACCCTGCGCCAGCGGGTCGCCTTCGCGCTGTCGGAAATCGTGGTCACCTCGGTATCCGGCTACAGCGGCGGCTGGAAAGCCTTCACGGCTGCCGCCTTCATGGACTTGCTGGAAGCGGAAGCCTTCGGCAACTACCGCAGCCTGCTCGGCAAGGTGTCGCTGAGCGCGGCCATGGGCGAATACCTGACCTACCGTGGCAGCGTCAAGGCGAGGACTGGCGGCGGCTCGATGCCGGACGAGAACTATGCGCGCGAGTTGATGCAGCTGTTCACGATCGGGCTGGTGATGCTCAATCCGGACGGTACGCCGAAGCTCGCCGCCGGCCAGCCGCAGGACACCTACGGCCAGGAAGACATCGCGGGCCTGGCCCGGGTGTTCACGGGCTGGAATTATGACCTGGCGGGCGGCAACACCGACACGCCCGACTACAAGCGGCGCCCGATGATCGTCACCGCGACGAATCACGAAACCGGGGCCAAGACCTTTCTGGGCAGTACGATCGCCGCCGGCACCAGTGGCGCCGACAGCATGGTGAAGGCGCTCGACATCATCTTCGCGCATGCGAATGTCGCGCCTTTCATCGGCCGGCAGCTGATCATGCGGCTGGTGTGCAGTAACCCGAGCCCGGCTTATGTCGGCCGTGTCGCGGCGGTATTCGACAACGATGGCAGCGGCGTGAAAGGGAACCTGAAAGCCGTGGTCAAGGCCATCCTGCTCGACAGCGAAGCCCGTTCGCCGGCGAGCGCCGCCAATCCCGCTTTCGGCAAGCAGCGCGAGCCGATCCTGCGCCTGGCAGCCTGGGCGCGTGCGTTCAAGGCCGATTCGGCCAGCAATGCATGGGCGGTCGGTAACACCTCGGATCCGGGCACGCGCCTCGGGCAGAGCCCCTTGCGCTCGCCCAGCGTCTTCAATTTCTTCCGCCCCGGCTACGTGCCGCCTAACAGTGCGGTCGCCACGGCAGGCATGGTCGCGCCCGAATTCCAGCTGACCAACGAGTCGAGCGTGGTCGGCTACGTCAACTTCATGCAGACCGTGGTCAGCCGCGGCGTCGGCGACGTCAAGGCCGATTATGCCGCGCTGCTGCCCCTGGCCGATACCGCACAGGCCCTGCTGGACGAGGTCAATACTGTTCTGGCGGCGGGACAATTGTCGGCGGCGACCTTGGCCATGCTGAAAACCGCGATCGACACCATGCCGTCCGGCAGCGAGTCCACGCGCCTGAACCGCATCTACGCGGCGCTGACCCTGGTCCTGGCCGCGCCGGAATTCATTATCTTGAAATAGGGAACGGTCATGAGCCACGAAAAGCACGCAAGCGCATCGCGCCGGGCTTTCCTGAAACGCACGTCCGCGCTGTCGGTCGCCGGCCTGGCCGCGCCCTGGGCGCTCAACCTGGCGGCGATGGCGGAAGCGGCGGCCGCCGGCGCTGCCGACTACAAGGCGCTCGTCTGCGTGTTCTTGTATGGTGGCAATGATTATGCGAATACCGTCGTGCCCTACGACCTGGCCAGCCATGCCGCCTACCAGCAGATGCGGCCCGGCTTCGCATACGACCGTCCCAGCCTCGCCGCGACGGTCCTGAACCCGCTCGCTACCCCGCTGGACAGCGCCGGACAGGCCCGTCAGTATGCCCTGGCGCCCGAGCTGGCGCCGCTGCTTCCCCTGTTCGATGCCGGGAATATGGCGGTGTTGCTGAACATCGGCACCCTGATCCAGCCGACCAGCAAGCAGCAATATCTCAACCGCTCGGTAAAACTGCCGCCCAAGCTGTTCTCGCACAATGACCAGCAATCGGTCTGGCAGTCGTCCTTGCCCGAAGGCGCAAGCTCGGGCTGGGGCGGACGCATGGGAGACCTGTTCGAAAGCGGCAACGGTAGCGCCACCTTCACCTGCATCAACGTGTCCGGCAACGCCGTCTTCATGTCCGGGCGCTCGGCGGTGCAATACCAGGTGTCGCCGAGCGGCTCGGTGCCCCTGGGCGCCCTGAAAGCGCCCCTGTTCGGCTCCAGTGCCGCCAGCGACGCCCTGGCCGCATTGGTCAGCCAGCCGCGCACGCATGTGCTGGAAAACGAATATAGCCGTGTCACCAGGCGTTCCATCGACGCCAACAATGTCTTGACCGCGGCATTGGCCAAGGCGCCGGCAATCGCGACGCCCTTTGCCAGCGGGAACAGCCTCGCGGGCCAGTTGAACATGGTGGCGCGGACCATGTCGGCCGCTCCGGCGCTCGGCGCGAAGCGCCAGGTGTTCTTCGTGTCGATGGGTGGCTTCGACACCCACGACAACCTGCAGGGAACCCATCCCGGCCTGCTGACGGGCGTGGCCTCGGCGCTGGCCTCGTTCCAGTCCTCGCTGCGCGAGCTGAACCTGGCCGAGCAGGTCACGACCTTCACGGCGTCGGATTTCGGACGCACCATGGCGGGCAATAGCGACGGTTCGGACCACGGCTGGGGCAGCATGCATTTCGTGCTCGGCGGGGCCGTCAAGGGGAGGCGCCTGGTCGGCACCGCGCCGGTGGTCGCCAATAACGGCCCGGACGATGTGGGGCAGGGCCGCCTGCTGCCCACGACTTCGGTGGACCAGCTCGCGGCGACGCTGGGGAAGTGGATGGGCATTAGCGACGGCGAACTGGTGGCGATGTTGCCGGCCTTGTCCAATTTCGACGCTGGAAAGCGGGATCTCGGATTCCTGTAATCCGCATTCGCGCCGGCGGGACAGCCCCGCCGCCGCCAAAGCGTCGCGGTCGACCTCGTCATGGTCGAGCCGGCTCGAACGCATGGTCCAGGTCAAGTTGGAGAGCCACGATCGAAACGGATCCATGTTGACCATGAATCCGTTTCGGCGCAAGTCGCCCACAGCGCAACGGCTCGCGTGACGGACCTTCGTCATCGGACTGCTTTTGCCGTTTTCGTTTTCCGTTCAGCGCGTCACCTTCACCGTCACCTTCGCCGTGGCGGAATTGCCGGCCTTGTCCTTGGCAACCGCTTTCAGGGTATGGTTGCCCACCTTGGCCTTGGCCGTATCCCACACGTAGGACAAGGTCGCGCCGCTGCCGCGAGCGACCACGGCATTGTCGATCGACAGCTCATGCGAGATGCCGGCTACGCCGCTGTCGTCGGTCGCGCTGACGTTCACGTTGACTGCGCCGCTGACGCTGCCGGCGACCGGATTGTCGATCTTCACCACGGGTTTGACCCGGTCCTTGACGACGGGCGGGGGCGGGTTGGCGACCTTGACCGGGACGGCGGCGGATGCCTTGGCGTTGCCCGCCTTGTCGAAGGCGACCGCCACCAGCGTGGCGCTGCCGTTCGCCACACCGGTCGAGTTCCAGACCAGGCTGTAAGGGCTGGCGTTATCGGTGGCGACGGTGCTGCCATTGACTTGCAATTCGACCCGGTCCATCGCCATGTTGTCGGTGGCGGTCACCGCCACGGTCACGTTGCCCTTGACGGTGCTGTTCGCTTTTGGCGCGGTAATGGCGGAAGCGGGTGGCTGGGTGTCTTTCACGACCACCCGCTTCAGCGCGGCCTGGACGGCGGCATGGGCGTCGACCCGGCCATGGCCGTACAGCGGGTCGCGTCCGGCGTTGCCGAGGTCCTTGGCCGACTCGAACAGGGCAAGCTCGATCTCGCTGCTGTTGAGGGAGGGCGCGGCCGCCATCATCAGGGCCGCCACCGCCGCGGTGACGGGACTGGCGAACGAAGTGCCGTTAACCCCGACGTAGCTCTTGTTCAGGCCGGTAGTGATGATGCCTTCTCCTGGCGCCGACATGGACACGAAGGCGCCATAGCTGGAAAAGCCGGCGAGCGCATCGGTGCTGTTGGTGGCGGACACGGCGATCAATGCGGTGGAAGGCTGCATTTGCTCGTCCCTTGCTTCATTACCCGCCGAAACGAACACGAGGCCGTTCTTGTTTTTCATGTACTGGGCGGCGCCCACGATGACGGGATCGTCCGCCATGGGGCCGTAGCTGACGTTGGCGATGCGCACGCCACGGTCTGCCGCATAAGTGATACCCGCGGCGATCGTGCTTGCATACGCCCCGCAGCGACCATTGTAGGGAAACGCGATGCGCAGCGGCATGATCTTGGCGCGCGGCGCGACGCCGGCCACCCCGATGCCGTTGCTGTCGCGCGCGGAGGCCGCTCCCGCGACCCAGGTGCCGTGGCCGCAGATGTCGGTCAGGTTGGTATTGTTGTCGACCAGGTTGTAGCCGGCCACCAGGTTCGGCGCCAGGTCCGGATGCGCGGTTTCGATGCCCGAATCCAGGATCGCGATCGTCACGCCCGTTCCCTGGGTCGTGTCCCATGCGGTCTGCGTGCCGATCTTCGGCAGGTGCCATTCGTAGGCGAGATACGGGTCGTTCACCGCCAGCGTGCTCAGATACAAGCGGTCGAGGGCCACGTATTTCAGGAACGGATGCGCCGCCATGCGGCCGGCAACGAGCGCTTCGGAGGCGCCGTATGGCAGGGTAACGACAAACAGGTTGCTTTGCCCCAGCTTGCGCGCCTTGCCGCCATGGGTCGCCAGCAGGGCGTCCAGGTCGTCGCGGGTCACGCCCGCGCGCGACTCGACCACGATACGGCCGCGCGCATACAGCTTGTCGCCATCGCTGAACACGTCGGGAGCGGCGACCTGGGCCGTCGCGGACAGCATGGAGAACACGGAGATCGCAAGGGCGCAGGCGAACCTGTACACGATATCTCGCATGCGTGCGAGCCTGGACCAGCGGAATGGATTGGTCATGATTGTCTCTCCTCGGAGTTGTTTGTGATGTGGACACGGAGTCAAGCGCACTCGAGCGTGATGCGCTCGACTCATCGTAGATGGCGGAATTGGTGAATGCCATTTGCGATTCTTGATGGCTTCATACCGTGTTGGTATGCGTTATCTATCGACTAAAGGTTTCAAAAGGCAAGAGATGCTGCCGCACGACAGCAGATGACGGAAGCTCCAGTGCCGACGCCACGATCCGCCGGCTCTGTTAGGCAGCGCACGGTCTCGACGGCACGCTCGTTGTATTTTTTGTATCGCGACGCAGTGTCCGATACTGCGCGCACTTTCGGACCGCCACAGGCGACCGCTCACGTAGCGACGGCAATGACGTCTGCGCTGAGGAGGAACTTTTGAGCCCGATTCAGGTCGCGACAATAAGAATGTGATCTGGGGCAAGAAACCGGGTTCCAACTTGAGCTAGCGCAGGCAATGCTCGTACCTCGCGCCACCCGGGGCGGAATCGAGGAAGAATGTGGCGTAGTCGGGTATCGGTCTAACCGCGTTGGTCTACATTTTTACGAGGGATACATCATGGATAATCAGAAATCTACCGAGGGAAAAGGCAGCGACGCAAGCCGCGAGGGCGCGGGTTCGAGCATCGGCAAGAGCCAGAATTCCGGCCTGAGCCAGGGCAGCGGTGCCTCGGGCAGCAGCCAGAGCAGCTCGTCGGGCAATAGCCTCGGCAGCACCAACGCCTCGCCAAGCAGCGCCAAGCCGGCCACCGGCAGCAGCAACGGCGCCGTCGGCGGCACCAGCAATGCGGGCAGCCAGCAGAGCAGCTCGCAGAGCTCGGGCAACTTGGGCAGCAGCACCAGCAACAAGCAGAACGGTTCCATGGGTTCGAGCGCAGCCGGCAGCAGCGGCAGCCTGAGCGGCTCGACCGGCAGCACCGGCAACAGCGCACTGGGCTCGACCGGCAGCAGCAGCGGCAGCACCACCGGCAGCAGCTCGGGCACCACCGCATCGAGCAGCGGCAGCATGGGCGGCGCCAGCGCCCAGTCGTCGGATTCGTCCTCGGGCTCGTCGGCTTCGAGCGGCGACCAATCGCAGGGCGGCATCAAGGCTGCCATGTCCAACATCACCCCCGACAAGGCGCACGAGAAGATCGACCAGCTCGCGCAAGGCGCGCAGCCGCTGGTGGACCGCATCGTCAGCACCGCGCACGCCGGCGTCGACCGCCTGTCGGGCATGCTGAGCGGCGCCTCGGAAAGCCTGGGCCAGCGCAAGGGCCAGCTGGGCGAAACCTACCAGAACTATTCGGCCAAGAGCACCGAGTACGTCAAGACCAACCCGGGCACCGCCCTGCTGGTCGCAGCCGGCGTCGGCTTCCTGCTGGCCAAGCTGCTGGGCGGCTCGAGCAGCAGCGAGCGCCGCGAGTATCGCTACTACCGCGACTGATCGGCGTCAGCCATCCAATGCGAAACCCCGGCGGGCTGCGGCCCGGCCGGGGTTTTTTCATTGCGTTTCAACGAGTGCCTCCACTAGTCGCTCCGCGCGCTTGGCCGACGCGGCATCCGGCGTCGGAAAGTGGATTTCGAACCAGAGGACCGCCTGCGGCGCCGCCCCCGCGTCGAGGGTCAGCACATAGAACACTGGCCGGCCGTCGGCGGCAACGGCGGTGTAGGCTGTCTGGTAAAACCTGTTCGGCCTCGGCACCAGCGTCGCGCTGGACGGAATCTCGAGCTTGCGCGTGGTCCCGCTTGGCAAGCTCAGCACGTTGTGCATGGTCGGAAAGCCGCCGATCGCCGCAGCGACCCGCCTCAAGGCCGCCGCCGTCGCCGGCGGCGCCACGCCATCCCTGGGCTTGAACATGGCCGCGGCGTCGTCGAAACGCCCCTGCTGCAGGGCGCGCACGAGGCGCTCGGCGTGTGCGGGAACATCCTTGTCGTCGGCAGCGGCGGGGAGCGCGAAGGCGAGGCATGCGGCCAATGCCGCAAGCAGGGCGGCGCGATAGACCTGGAAATGCATTCGGTGGGTATCCTGAGGTGGAAAGCTGGCGAGGATACCGAACGCACCCCCGCCAAATTCCTCGGAATCTCACTTCACCGGATCGGACACCGGCTCTTTTAGCGGCACGGTCGACTGCGTGCGCCGTAGTTTTCCGAACTGGCGCTTCATGAAGTGCTCGAAATCGTCCACATAGCTGAACACGGCCGGCACCACCAGCAGGCTCAGCAGCGTCGAAGTGATCAGGCCGCCGATCACGGCGATCGCCATCGGCGAGCGGAAGGCCGGGTCGCCCGACAGGCCGAGGGCCAGCGGCAGCATGCCGGCGCCCATGGCGATGGTGGTCATCACGATCGGGCGCGAGCGCTTGTGGCAGGCGTCGACCAGGGCGTCGATGCGGTTCATGCCGGCCTGGCGCGCCAGGATCGCATAGTCCACCAGCAGGATCGAGTTCTTGGTCACGATCCCCATCAGCATGACCAGGCCGATCATGGTCGGCATCGACAGCGCGCTGTTGGTGAGGAGCAGGGCCACGAAGGCGCCGCCGATCGACAGCGGCAGCGCCGCCAGGATGGTCAAGGGCTGCATGAAGTCGTTAAACAGCAGCACCAGCACGCCGTAGATGCACAGTACGCCGATGGTCATGGCGATGCCGAAGCTGGCGAACAGGGTCTGCATTTCCTGCGCGTCGCCGAGCTCCGCGATCGCTACCTGCGGCGGCAGATTCTTGAACACCGGCAGGGCGCGCGCTTCCTCGTTCACTTCGCCCAGCGAGCGGCCCTGCAGCTCGACGTCCAGGGTCACCTGGCGGCTGCGGTTCAGGCGGTCGATCTGGGCCGGGCCGCTCTCCATCGTGATGGTCGCCACGTTCGCCAGCAGCACCGGGCCGCGCGCGCCCGGTACGGTGAGGCGGCCGATGGCCTCCAGGTCGGCGCGCACGGTGTCCGGCAGCTTGACGCGGATCGGCACCTGGCGTTCGGCCAGGTTCATCTTGGCCAGCGAGATGTCGTAGTCGCCGGCTGTGGCCACGCGCACCGTCTCGCCGATCGCGGCGGTAGTCACGCCCAGGTCGGCGGCGCGCGCGAAGTCCGGACGCACGATGATCTCGGGGCGCACCAGCGAGGCGCTGGAGCTGACGTTGCCGATGTTCTTCAGCGTGCGTAGCTCGCGCTCGGCCTGGCGCGCGGTGGCGACCAGGGCCTGCGGGTCTTCGCTGCGCAGCACCAGCTGCATCTTGGTGCCGGTGTCGTTGGCGCCGACGTTGAAGCGCGCGCCCGGGATCTCGGCCATCTTGCCGCGCAGCTGGCGTTCGATGCTCGATAGGCCGACGTCGCGGTCGTGGCGGCCGACCGTGCTCACGGTCAGCACCGCGCGGCGCGCCTCGGCGGCGGCGCCCGGGGCGAAAGCGTCGCCGCTGGAGCCGCCGCCGATCGAGCTGAACACGTGCTGCACGCCTTCCACGCTCATCGCGGCCTGGCGCGCCTGCTCCGCCACGGCATGGGTCTCAGCAAGGGTGGCGCCCGGCGGCAGTTCGACCGTGACCTGGGTCTGCGAGCGGTCGGCCGGCGGCACGAAGCCGGTCGGCAGCAGAAACACCAGCGAGACCGAGGCCGCGAAGAACAGAGCCGAGGCGAGCGCGGTCAGGCCGCGGTGGCGCAGGCACCACTGCATGGTCGCCATGTAGCGGCGCATCAGCGGCCCGTCCTTTTCCTCACCGTGGTGCTTGGCGGGCTTGAGCAGGTAGGCCGCCATCATCGGCGTCAGGAGGCGCGCTACCACCAGCGAGGCCAGGATCGCCAGCACCGCGGTCCAGCCGAACTGCTTGAAGAACTTGCCGGCGATGCCGCTCATGAAGGCGGTCGGCAGGAACACCGCGACCAGCGAGAAGGTGGTGGCGATCACCGCCATCCCGATCTCGTCGGCCGCTTCCAGCGCCGCCTGCATCGGGGTTTTCCCCATGCGCAGGTGGCGCGAGATATTTTCGATCTCGACGATGGCGTCGTCCACCAGCACCCCGATCACCAGGGCCAGCGACAGCAGGGTGACCATGTTGAGCGTGTAGCCGAAGAAGTACATGCCGAGGAAGGCCGGAATCACCGACAGCGGCAGCGCCGCGGCGGCGACCAGGGTGGCGCGCCAGTCGCGCAGGAACCACCACACCACCAGCACCGCCAGCACCGCGCCTTCGTACAGCATCTCCATCGAGGCGTCGAAGTTTTCCTCGACCGGCGCCGAGTTGTCGACCACCTCGCGCAGCACCACGTTTGGGCGTTCCTTCTGCAGGGCGGCGATGGCCGCGCGCGCGCCTTCGGCCACGTCGACCTCGCCCGCGCCGCGGGTGCGGAACACTTCGAAACCGACCACCTTGCGGCCGTCGTACTCCGCCATCGAGCGCGGCTCGGAGACGGTGTCGCTCACGGTGGCCACCTGGTCCAGGCGCACGTGGCGGCCGTCGGACAGCGGAATGTCCATCCGCCCCAGTTCCTGGGCCGACTGCACGGTGGCGATGGTGCGCAGCGACTGTTCGGCGCCGCCCACGTCACCGCGCCCGCCGGAGGATTCGCGCTGCACGTTGCGCAGCTGGCGCGAGACGTCCAGCGCCGACACCTGCAGGGCCGCCATGCGCTGGTCGTCGAGCTCCACCCGCACCTCGCGGGTGACGCCGCCGACGCGCTTGACCGCGCCCAGGCCGGGCACGCTCAGCAGGCGCTTGGCGACGTCGTTGTCGACGAACCAGCTCAGCTCCTGCTCGTCCATGGCGCTGCCCGCGCCCGGCGCCGGGCTGGCGATGAAGGTGGCAACCACGCGGCCGGAGGTGGCGGCCTTGGTCACGCTCGGGTCGCGCAGTTCCGGCGGCAGGTCGGCGCGCACCCGCGCGACCGCGTCGCGCACGTCGTTGACGGCTTCGCTCAGGTCTTTCTCGAGGATGAATTCGACGGTGACGGTGGCCACGCCGTCGAGCACGTTGGTATAGATGTTCTTGACGCCCTGCAGGGTCGCGACCGAATCTTCGATCTTGCGTGCGACCTCGGTCTCGAGCTGGGCCGGCGCCGCGCCTTCCAGCGTGGCGGCCACGGTGACGATCGGCAGTTCGATGTCGGGGAAGTCCTGGACCTTGTTGGCATTAAAGGCCAGCAGCCCCGCCAAGGTCAGCAGGGCAAACAGCATGATGGCCGGGATCGGGTTGCGGATCGATAGGGCGGAGAAGTTCATGGGCAGGCTCCGCTCAGCGCGCCGCGGTCTGGCGCGGGGCCGCCGGCGTAGGCGCCGGTGCGACGACATTGCGTACCGGATTTGGTACCTGTCGTACCAAATCCCCATCGTTCAGGAAGCCGGCGCCGCTGACCACGATCGGCGTGCCCGCCGCCAGGCCGCCGACGATCTCGACGCGGTCGCCCAGGCGGCGGCCGGTGCTGACCTTCAGCTGGCTGACGCGGTTGTCGCGGTTCAGGCGGAACACGTAGCTGAAGCCGTCGCGCACGGCGATCGCCTGCTGCGGCACGGTCAGCGCGTTGCTGGCGCCCAGCTCGAAGCGGCCGCTCGCGAACATGCCGGCTTTCAGGGGTGCGTTGCCGGACAGGGAAGGCGGCAGGTCGACGTAGACCAGGGCCAGGCGGGTCTGCGGGTCGACGGTGGGCGCCACGGTGCGCACCTTGCCGGCGATCTCGCCGCCGTTCGCGGCGCGCACGGCGGCCTTCATGCCCGGCTTGATGCGGCCCAGGTCATTCGACGTGACTTCGGCGCGCCATTCCAGGCGGCCCTGGCGGATCATGCGGAACAGCTCCGTGCCCGGCCCCGCGACCGCGCCGACGGTAGCGCTGCGCGCCGAGATGATGCCGCTGTCCGGCGCCACCACGGTGGCCTGGCGCAGCCGCAGCTCCTGCTGGGCCAAGGTCGCCCGGCCGGCGCTCACGCGCGCCTGCGCGGTGCGTTCGGCGGTGAGCAGCTGGGTGACTTGCTGTTCGCTCAGGGCGCCCGAGCTGCGCAGGGCGCGGGCGCGGTCCGCGTCCGCCTTGGCGGCGCTGGCGTTGGCCTGGGCTTCCTGCAGCGCGGCGCGCGCCTGTTCGACGTCGGCGCGCACGGTTTCGCTGGCGAAGACGGCCAGGGTCTCGCCCTTCTTGACGACGTCGCCTACGTTGACCCGCACGTCGCTCAGGCGCAGGCCGGACGATTCGCTGCCGATCACGGCTTCCTGCCAGGCGGCGACGCTGCCGTTGGCGGTCAGGCCGAGCGGCAGGGTGGCGCTGGACGGCTGGCCGGTGGTCACGGTCAGGGCCGGCGTCGGCGCGGCGGGCTTGTCGTCCTTGGCGGTGGCGCGCTTCGGCACCGCCAGCGCGAGGCCGAAGCAGAGCGTGGCGCCGGCAATGGCCAGCAGCGGGACGGGGACGTGTTGGGGCAGGCGGCGGAGGCTAGGCATATTCTTATAGGGCGTCGGATTAACCTGATAAGTGTAGCAAAGTTGCAATACGATGCACGCGAATTCGCGTCGCGTCGGCGCCGAGGTGGCGCACACCGTTGTATTTGCGGGGAGGGGAAGAGAACCGGGACGCTCGAGCGCCGAACGTGGTCGGCATCAGCGGAAAAGGAAAGGGATATTGCGCCGCAACATGAGCGCCGCTGGTACCGGGCTGTGGAAACGCTTCCCTGGCGACATCATCTGATCAGCGACTACGTAATTCTACGGTATTGCACTGCACAAAAAATCGCGCTATATTGGAACCGTCTCCTCCAGTTTTCTCCGAAAATTGGATTATCGCCCGCCAGCCGCAAGGTTCGCGGGCGCTTTTTTTGTCCGGATGCCCGAACTCAGGCGTCCGCGCCCTGGAAGGAACCGGCGCGCCAGGTCAGCACCAGGGTGTCGCGGTGCCCGTGTTCGTCCAGCGGCTGGATCGGCGTCGATTCGTGGATGACGGCGGCGTCGTCGAGCAGCAGCAGGGTCCAGGGCTCCATCATGGTGAAGCGCTTGCCTGCCGGTCCGTCGGCCTCGAACACGCGGGTTTCGCCGCCCTTGATGCCGTGGCGTCCAATGAGGATCACGGCGACGAAGTCGACGCCGTCGCGGTGCGCGCCTTCCGGCGTCGGGCGGCCGATGCCGTCGGCGGTATCGATGCGGAACTGGTGCGCCTCGACGTACCACGTATGGCGTCCGCGCACGGCGGAGCAGGCCTCGCCCAGTGCGCTCAGCAGGCGGCTCCAGGCCGGCAGGGCCACGGTCTGCGGCTCGATCGGCGCGAACAAGCGGTGCATGCCGCCGTGCAGGGCGTTGTATTCGACCGGCTGCCAGTGCGCGCGGTGCGGCACCTGCACCAGGGCGTGGACGTCGTCGTCGCTCTCGTCGATGAAGCAGGAATGGCGGCGCCGGCGATAGCGGCCGCCGTCCTTCAGGTAGTTGTCGAGTTCGAGCCGGTCCCAGCTCGGCACCAGGGCCTGCAACTCGTCGAGCGTGCAGCCCGCCAGGCGCGCCACGTCATGGGGACGCAGCAGGGCATAGCCCTCGCTGCGCACGGCGTCCGCCACCTGCGACGGATCGGTATAGGGAAGTTCACGGGTAGTCATCCAGTTAGCGTAGCACTTTTCCACGCAGCCAGTTGGACCCCGGGGTGATTCCTCTTACCAATTCTTGACGAAGCTCAAGCGGAACGAACGCGGCTCGATCGGGTGGAAGTGCACGTCCTCGACGCCTTCGGTTTCATTCGCCAGGCGCGACGCGTAGAAGTAATCGATCGCCGACGCGCGCCGGTTGGTGAGGTTGAAGCCTTCCAGCTCCAGGCGCATGTCCTTGCCGATCCGGTAGCCGATGCGGCCATTCAGCGTGGTGCTGGCATGCGAGCGCACGCTGTCGTCCTCGATCAGCGGACGCGGGCCGAAGTAGCGCAGGCGCAGGGCGCCCGACCACGGGCCGGCGCGGTCCACCGTCAGGCCGACCTGGGCCACGCCCTCGATCGCTCCTGGAATGCGATCGCCCTCGGTGTTGGCGCCGCGCGAACGGGCGCGCGCATAGGCGGCGTCGAAGTTCAAGGTCAGCCATTTATTGGCGCGAACGATGTTCGACAGCTCGACCCCGTAGCGCCGGCTCGGATCGCCCGCTTCGGTATTGCCGGCGTCGCCGATGTAGGTCAGCTCGGACGCGAAGTCGAGGCGGTACACCGACACCGTGGTCTCGGTGCGCGGAATTGCCACCGTGCGCAGGCCCAGCTCCAGGCCGCGCGAGCGCACCAGGCCGGGCGTGCGCTCGACCGGGTCGAGCGTCTTCGGATCGACCGTTGCCACGGTGCCGCGCGCGTCGTTGGAATGGAAGCCATGGCCATAGTTGAAATACAGCTCGGTGTGTTGCCAGGGACCGTAGGCGATGCTCAGCGAGGGCGAAGCCAGGGTATCGCGTGCGCTGCCGGCGTTTTCCGGACGGTCGCCATCGACGCGGAAGCGGTAGACGTTGGCGCGTACACCGACGACCGTGCGCAGGGCATCGCTCCAGTGGGTTGCATTCTCCAGGTAGACGGCGGCGCTGCCCTCGACGATGTGGTCTTCGCGCGTGGTGCGCAGGATGCGGCGCGCACGCGTGTCCTGCAAAGCGTTGAAGATATTATCGTTCTGGAGCTGGAAGCCGACCGTCATGTCCGACGCGATCTTGCTGTCCTTGTTGCGAAACACGTGCCAGGTATGGCTGCCGTCCACGCCTGTGGTCACGCGCCGGTCCGGCTGGGCGAACTGGTCGCCGTTGACCGGATCGTTGAGGAAGTAGGTGAAGTTCGAGTACAGGTCGAGGCGGTTGCGGATCGCGTAGGCGCTCAGGCTGCTCGCCGTGTCCTGGGTGGTGCGGCGCCAGCTGCCCGAGAAGCTGCTGCGCTCGGCCTCGCCGCCGTCGCTCGGGTCGAGCGCGTCGAAGCGACCCAAGCGGCCGCTGGCCACGGCGCGCAGCGGGATCTGGTCGGTGGCGTTCCAGTGGCCGCGGTAGTGCATGCCCGTCACGGTCCAGCCGTTGTTGGCGTAGCCGCGGCTGTAGCGCAGCACCGCGTTGATCTTGCGATAGCCGTCGGGGCGGGTCCAGGGCCCGTCGTTCTGCATCAGCTCCAGCGCGTACAGCAGGTTGCCGCCCGTGAGCTCCGGCGAGCCGGCCAGCACCGTGCGCGCATAGCGGTCCTGGCCCAGGGTGACCGAGGCCAGCGGCCCCAAGAGCCGGTTGGCGTACGACAGCGACGCCTTGCCGGCCGAGGAGAAGTCGCCGTCGAGGGCCGAGTACGGACCCTTGCGGTAGTCCAGGCGGGTAACCAGTTCCGGGATCAGGAAGTTCAGGTCGGTCCAGCCCTGGCCATGCGCATGGCTGCGCTGGTTGACCGGCATGCCGTCGACCCAGGTGGCGAGATCCGTGCCGTGATCCAGGTTGAAGCCGCGTAGGTAGAACTGGTTGGCCTTGCCCTCGCCGCTGTGCTGGCTGGCGATCAGGCCGGGCGTGGCTTCCAGCAGTTCGCCGGGGCGGTAGACGGTGCGGTTGGCGAGGTCGCGGGCGCCGACCGTGCCGGAGCTGGCCGAGTCGGTGAGGCCGATCTGGTTGATGCGCGAGCCCTCGACCAGGACGCGCTGCAGGACGAAGTCGTCGGCGCAGGCCGGCACGGCAGCGAATGAGGCAAACAGCGCGGCCAGCGCGCCGGCGAGCGGGGTAGGGCGGTGCAGCATTACTGGATGTTCTCTTGCGTTGGTTGTTCGACGGCGGCCTTGGTGAAGGTGAGCGAGCGGACCGATCCTGCGTTGTTCAGGTTGACGGTGTTGACCTGCTCGGGCAGGAAGTCCATCAGGACCGCCTGGTGGATCACCGCGGTCTTCGACAGCGGCGCGTTGTCCAGTTCCTGGTAGATGACGATGCTTTGCGAATCGACGGTCATGCCGACCCAGCGCACCGGCAGGCGCGCCTTGTCCTGGCCTTGCAGCCAAAAGCGGCCCTCGACGTATTTGCGCAGCACCGCCTGGTCTTCCGGATCGCTCAGGTCGAACTGGCGCCCGTACATGTTCATGAGCAGGTCCTCGATGTCGTGCGCCATGTAGGTGTGCACGACTTCCGTGCTGCCGGTGCGCGCGTTGAACCCGACCTCGGTGATCCCCATGTGGAAGCGGTGCGCGTCCGCCGCCGCGCTCAGGCAAAGCAGAGCGGCGGCGCACAGCATCTTGAAGCGCTTGGCGATCATTGCGCGGCCTTCTGTTCAAGAGCGGCCGGCTTGCTTGGTGCCAGCTTGGTATTGAAGTCGCGCATCAGGTTACCGTCGGGCGAATCGCGCTCGGTCTTGAACAGCTCCAGGCGCGACGGCACAGGTTTCGCCGGCCACGCATTGTTGCTGAGGTCGATGTCCGCGGTTTCCCAATACGGGTCCTGCACGATGCTCACGATCTCCTCATCCGCGATGAAGAGCTTGGTGATCTTCTTCGGCGAGTAGCGCCATACTTCGGCCGGAATGCGCTCGATGTATTTCTTCCCGCTCCTGGTCGTGATCTCGACGATCAGCGGCATCACGAGGCCACCCTTGTTCGAGAAGTCGACCAGGTAGAAGCGCTTGCCTTCCTTGAGCAGGGCCTTTTCCCAATCCTCGAGGCCAGCAAACGTTTCGTTGAAGCGGTTGCGGTCCTTGTTGGTGACGGTGAACTCGTCGTGCTCGTTGTAGAAGTCTTTCAGCTCCGGGAAGCGATCCACGCGGCGTTCCATGCCCTTGTTGCGCTGGTCGGTGATCGAGATCGGCTCTTCCTGCTTGCGTGCGCGTGCCCAGGCCTTTTCGATTTCCGGATCCTTGCTGCTCACGGTGTACTCGGTGATGCCGTCCACGCTGATGTCGACCGCGTCGGTGGTGTAGAACCAGCCGCGCCAGAACCAGTCGAGGTCCGTACCCGAGGCGTCTTCCATGGTGCGGAAGAAGTCGGCCGGGGTCGGGCGCTTGAACTTCCAGCGTTCGGCGTATTCCTTGAAGGCGAAGTCGAACAGTTCGCGGCCCAGGATGGTCTCGCGCAGGATGTTCAGGGCCGTCGCCGGCTTCGCATACGCGTTGTTGCCGCGCTGGAGGGTCGATTCGGCATTGGTCATGATCGGCACCTGGTTGGTGCTGCGCATGTAGGCGGCGATGTCGCGCGCCTCGCCACGGCGGCCCGGATAGTCCTCTTCCCAGGCCTGCTCGGCCAGGAACTGCAAGAAGCTGTTCAGGCCCTCGTCCATCCAGGTCCACTGGCGCTCGTCCGAGTTGACGATCATCGGGAAGTAGTTGTGGCCGACCTCGTGGATGATCACGCTGATCAGGCCATACTTGGTGCTTCGCGGGTAGGTGATCTCGCCGGTCTTCTTGTCCTTGACGGGACGGCCGCCGTTAAACGAGATCATCGGGTATTCCATGCCGCCGATCGGGCCGTTCACCGAGATCGCGGTCGGGTAGGGATAGTCGAAGGAGTACTTGTTGTACTGCTCGATGGTGTGGATCACGGCCGCCGTCGAGTAGCGCTCCCACAGCGGGTTGCCCTCTTTCGGGTAGTAGGACATCGCCAGCACGTCCTTGTCGCCGCTCTTGATGCCTTGCGCGTCCCAGATGAACTTGCGGCTCGAGGCAAAGGCGAAATCGCGCACGTCGCGCGCCTTGAAGTGCCAGGTCTTGGTCGCCTTGTTTCGACCCTTCTCGGCGGCTTCGGCCTCGGCCTGGGTCACGATGACGACCGGCTTCCTGGCGCCGCGCGCCTGGCGCAGGCGCTCGCGCTGGACGTCCGTCAGCACCGCGTCCGGGTTCTGCAGTTCGCCGGTGGAAGCCACCACGTGGTCGGCCGGCACGGTCAGCTGCACGTCGTAGTCGCCGAACTCCAGCGTGAATTCGCCGTCGCCCATGTACTGCTTGTTCTGCCAGCCCTTGACGTCGTAGTAGGCCGCCATGCGCGGGAACCACTGGGCCACTTCGAAGATGTCGTTGCCGTCGTCGAATTTTTCGAAGCCGGTGCGGCGGCCGACGACGCGGGCGTCCGGGATGTTGAACTGCCAGGCCAGGTTGAAGGAGACCCTGGCGCCCGGCTTGAGCGGCTGCGGCAGGTCGATCCGCATCATGGTCTTGTTGATGGCGTGCTTGAGCGGACGGCCGCCGCTGTCGGTCACGCTCTGCACGTTGACGCCGCCCTCGAAGCGCTGCATTTCCAGCGTCGAGCGCAGGGTGTCGAATTTGACGCCGTCGGCGCCGCGCGCCTGCCAGGCTTCGCGCGAGGGCTGGGTCGAGATGCGGCGGTTGTCCGAATCGCGGCGGAACATGTTCTGGTCCAGCTGCACCCACAGGTAGGACAGGGTATCGGGCGAGTTGTTGGTATAGGTGACGGTGCCGGAACCGCTCACGGAACGGGTGTTCTCGTCGAGGGTGGCGCGCAGGCGGTAGTCGGCGCGCTGCTGCCAGTAGCGGTGGCCCGGGGCGCCGGAGGCGGTGCGGGTGTCGGTCGCGGTGGGCAGCAGCTCGTCGAGCTGGCGGAACTTGTCGTCGAATTCCGGCGCGGCGATCGCGGCGGCGGAGAAGCCGAGGAACACGGCGGCCAGCGCCGCCTGCAGTTGTCTGGTTTTCATGCGAATCGAATAGTTCTGGATAAAGAAACGGCAGGGCGCGAGCCCTGCCGGTCATGGGACGCTTGCGCGTCCCTGTGTCGACGGTGGTGTTACTCCGCCTTCGGCGCCTCGGCGGCCTGTCCCGGGGTCTTCGGCGGCGCGAGCTTGGTATTGAAGTCGCGCATCAGGTTACCGTTGGGCGAATCGCGTTCGGTCTTGAACAGCTCCAGGCGCGACGGGGTCGCCTTGGCCGGCCAGGCGTTGTTGCTGACGTCGATGTCCGCGGTTTCCCAGTACGGGTCCTGCACGATGCTCACGATTTCCTCGTCGGCGATGAAGAGCTTGGTGATCTTCTTCGGCGAGTAGCGCCACACTTCGGCCGGGATGCGCTCGATATACTTCTTGCCGCTCTTGGTCGTGATCTCGACGATCAGCGGCATGACGAGGCCACCCTTGTTCGAGAAGTCGACCAGGTAGAAGCGCTTGCCTTCCTTGAGCAGGGCCTTTTCCCAATCCTCGAGGCCAGCAAACGTTTCGTTGAAGCGGTTGCGGTCCTTGTTGGTGACGGTGAACTCGTCGTGCTCGTTGTAGAAGTCTTTCAGCTCCGGGAAGCGATCCACGCGGCGTTCCATGCCCTTGTTGCGCTGGTCGGTGATCGAGATCGGCTCTTCCTGCTTGCGTGCGCGTGCCCAGGCCTTTTCGATTTCCGGATCCTTGCTGCTCACGGTGTACTCGGTGATGCCGTCCACGCTGATGTCCACCGCGTCGGTGGTGTAGAACCAGCCGCGCCAGAACCAGTCGAGGTCCGTACCCGAGGCGTCTTCCATGGTGCGGAAGAAGTCGGCCGGGGTCGGGCGCTTGAACTTCCAGCGCTCGGCGTATTCCTTGAAGGCGAAGTCGAACAGTTCGCGGCCGAGGATGGTCTCGCGCAGCACGTTCAGGGCCGCAGCCGGCTTGGCGTAGGCATTGTTACCGAACTGCAGCAGCGACTCGGAGTTGGTCATGATCGGCACCTGGTTCTGGCTGCGCATGTAGCCGACGATCGAACGCGGGTGGCCGCGCATCTCGTCCCAGTCTTCTTCCCAGGCTTCCTGGGCCAGCGATTGCACGAAGGAGTTGATGCCCTCGTCCATCCAGGTCCACTGGCGCTCGTCCGAGTTGACGATCATCGGGAAGTAGTTGTGGCCGACTTCGTGGATGATCACGCCGATCAGGCCGTACTTGGTGCGCTTCGAGTAGGTCAGTTCGCCGGTCTTCTTGTCCTTGACCGGACGCGGGCCGTTGAACGAGATCATCGGGTATTCCATGCCGCCCACCGGACCGTTCACGGAGATCGCGGTCGGGTACGGGTAGTCGAACGAGTACTTGCTGTACTGCTCGATGGTGTGGATGATCGCGTGGGTCGAGTAGCGCTCCCACAGCGGGTTACCCTCTTTCGGGTAGTAGGACATGGCCAGCACGTCGTTGTTGCCCGACTTGATGCCCTGCGCGTCCCAGATGAACTTGCGGCTCGACGCAAAGGCGAAGTCGCGCACGTTCCTGGCCTTGAAGTGCCAGGTCTTGGTGGTGGTGGCGCGGCCCTTCTCGGCAGCTTCGGCTTCGGCCTGGGTCACGATCAGGACCGGCTTCTTGGCGGTGCGCGCCTGGCGCAGGCGCTCGCGCTGGGCCGCGGTCAGGACTTCGCCCGGGTTCTGCAGTTCGCCGGTCGAGGCCACAACGTGGTCGGACGGCACGGTGATCTGGACGTCGTAGTCGCCGAACTCCAGCGTGAATTCGCCGGAACCGAGGAACTGCTTGTGCTGCCAGCCGTAGACGTCGTAGTAGGCCGCCATGCGCGGGAACCACAGGGCGATCTCGAACAGGTCGTTCTTGTCGTCGAACTTCTCGTAGCCCGATCGGCCGCCGAGCACCTTCATCTCGTTGATGTTGTAGTTCCAGTCGATGCTGAACGAGACCTTGCTGCCCGGCTTGAGCGCCTGCGGCAGGTCGATGCGCATCATGGTGCCGTTGATGGTGTACTTCAACGGACGGCCGCCGCTGTCGCGCACGTTGCGGATGTTGAAGCCGCCTTCGAACTCGTTCGCGGCGAACAGGTTCCGCATGGCGTCGAACTTCACGCCGTCCGGTCCGCGCGCCTGCCACGCTTCGCGCGAGGGCAGGGTGGCGGTGCGGCGGGCTGCCGAATCCGGCTTGTAGATGTTCTCGTCGAGCTGGAGCCAGAGGTACTTCAGCGTGTCGGGAGAATTGTTGTGATAGGTGATCGAGCCCGAACCGGTGAGCGCACGCTTGTTCTCGTCCAGCGTGGCGCGCATCGTGTAGTCGGCGCGCTGCTGCCAGTAAGCGTGGCCCGGCGCGCCCGAGGCGGTGCGCACGGCGCCCGGCGTCGGCAGCAGTTCGTCGAGCTGACGGAATTTGTCGTCGAAAGGCGGCGCGGCCAAAACCGAGGCGCTGAGGCACAGCGCAGCCAGTCCGATGGGCAGACGTATCATATTTCCCCTGGATTTGTAATTGGAATAGGAAAAACTATTCTATCTTTACCTAATAAGCAATTGTTCGGCGGAATTGTAAAAAAGCTGATACATGGTGCATATGTATCGGATGCGCATCTCCGCCGAACCATCGTCATCAGGTGAACAGGGTATTCAGGCCCGGCAGCCGCAGGTCGAGCGCCCGTTCCAGCAGCCAGACCCCGGCCAGGATCGCGATCGCGACCGAGCCGCCCACCATCACCACGCGCTGGTAGAACATGCCGTTGCGCAGGCGGTAGGCCAGGGGCAGGAATACGGCCACGATGGCCAGCTGGCCCAGCTCGACGCCGACGTTGAAGCCGACCAGCGAGACCAGAAGCGCACCCTGCGGCAGTCCCAGGTCGGCCAGCACGCTGGCGAAGCCGAAGCCATGCAGCAGGCCAAAGCCGAAGGCGAACAGCACCCGGCCGCGCTGGTAGAGCGGGCGCAGGTTGTTCAGCGCGGCCACGATCACCGAAGCGGCGATTGCCGATTCCACCAGGCGCGAAGGCAGGGCCAGCACGCCCAGGGCGGCCAGGCTCAGGGTCAGCGAATGCGCCAGCGTGAAGGCGGTGACGACCCTCACCACGTCCAGGCCGGCGTCGCGGAAGCGCGCGCGCCCGACCCACTCGCGCTCGCGGTACAGCAACACGGCGGGCAGCAGCAGCGACAGCAGGAACAGGATGTGGTCGATGCCAATCCAGATGTGCCAGACGCCCTGGCGGACGTATTCGGCGAACTGGCGCCAGGGGGCGGGTTCGGCCACCTGCAGGGTAGGGTGCGCGTTGTCGGGACCGAGGATGCTCGAGCTGGTCGCCGCGCCATGGCGCAGGGCCAGCAGGCCGCGGTGCTGCGGATCCAGGTCCGCCAGCAGGGTGTAGCCGATCGCCAGCGTCTCCACCGGCGCCGGGCAGGCGCCTTCCAGGATCAGGACCGTGTAGGCGCCGTCGGTGTGGTCGTCGACCAGCTGGCGCGTCACCGTCAAGGGGCAGTCCGCGCCGCCCGCGGACAGCTTGAGGTGGCTGAGGGCAAAGGCGGCGATTGCATCGTGGCGCGCCCGCACCTCGTCCCAAGTCAGCTGGCCGTCGCCGTCGGCGTCCAGGCCGATCGCCAGCTCGAGGTCGCGCAGGGCGATGTCCCAGCGGCCTTCGATGCGTTCGCCCTTCACGTCCAGGGTCAGGTAGCTGTCGCTGGCCTTATGGGCGTGCGCGCTGGAAGACCACAGCAGCGCGCCCAGCAGCAGGCCAGCCAGGCGGAGGAAAAGGCGCATCATGCCGCCGCTCCCGGGGCGAGCGTGCGGTCTTCCAGCCGGGTGTGCTGCAGCCAGTCGCGCACCAGGCGCAGGGCCTCGGCGTCGCCGCTGGCGGCGGCCGCGCGCGCCAGGATGCGCAGGTCGGCCGGCTCCTTCTGCACCGCCCAGTTCAGCTTGGCCAGGCGCACCGCCTCGCGCGGATCGCCTGCCAGGGCCAGCACGTAGCGCGCCTCTTCGCGCCGGTGCACGGTGTCGCCCCGGCGGCGCGCCGCTTCGAAGCGGGCGCCCAGCGCTGCCGCCTGACGCCTGGCCTCGGGTGCGCCCAGGGCCGACAGGGCCAGCGCATGGCGCAGCAGCAGGGCGTCGGCCTGGGTGCGATCGGCCAGCAGCGCCACCACTTCGCGCGGCCGCCCGCGCTCGAGCAGGAAATCGGCGTAAGCCGCCAGCAGGTAGCTGTCCTGCGGATCGAGCCCCAGGGCGGTGCGGAAATGGGTTTCGGCCTGCTTGTATTCGCCGAGCCGTTCGGCCATTTCGGCCAGCAGGGTGGCGGACCAGGCGCGCAGCGGCGCAGGAGCATCGAGGCGGGCGGCGAAGGTCCGCCCCAGGCCCTCGTAGCTGGCGTGCGCGCGGCCGTTCAGGCTGCCGACCGCCGCGAGGCAGGTCTGCAGCACCAGGTCGGGCGCGCGTCCGAACAGGCGCGCGCAGCTGGCCCGGGCGCCGGCATAGTCACCGGTCACCTGCAGGATGGTGGCGCGGGTCAGCCAGGCCTGGGCATTGTCCGGCTCGCGGCGCACCACCTCGTCGAGGTCGGCCAGCGCGTCGCCGAAGGAATGGGTGCTCTGGGCCAGCGTGGCGCGCAGCACCAGCACCTGGGCCGGCGCCTGCGTGCGCGCTTGCGTCCACCAGGGCTTGAGCGCGGCCTGGGCATAGCCCAGGTAGCGCGGGTCGCCGTCGCGCCGCGCCTGCTCGATATAGCGTCGCGCCAGCGCGCCGGCGCGGGCCAGGTCGCCCGGGTTTTTCGCGAGCTCGCTGCGCAGGCGGTCGAGTTCGCGCCGCGACGGATCGAGGCGTCCGGGCAGGCGCTCCAGCACCTGGGCACCGCTGGCCGGGATACGGGGCGCCGCCTGGGCGGCGCCGGAAAAGAGGGTTGCCAGCACCAGGGCCGGCAGCAGGAAAGACAGTTTCGCGGTCATCGGTCTTTGGCGAAAGAGAGGATACGGCCGGGCCGCATCCCCTGCTCATGCTCAGTTCATGCTCAGTTGGTCGGCACCGGTTCCGGTTCGGTATTCTCCGGCGTGGTCGCGGTGACGTTGTCGGTGGAAACCGGCTCGTCGTTGTCCAGCAGCGAAGCCACGCGCTGCGCCACCAGCGTGAAGAACGAATCGGCGGCCGGAGGCGGCGGATTGGTGCCGGTCGGCGGCGGCGTTTCCGCCATTGGTGGACGGTCGTTGCTGCCGCCGCAGGCCCCGAGCAGCAGGGCCAGCGACACCAGCAGCGCGCCATTGCGCATGCGGTGCAGGTTCGAAGTCATGGCGTTCTCCTTGCGCTTACTGGTTGCCCGGCAGCGGCGTGTTCAGGTAAGGGAAGGCCGGCTTGAACGCGGCCGCGGTCTTGCGCACGCCATCGGTCAGGGCCAGGCCGCCGGCCGGGGCGTCGGCCGGCTTGCAACCGACACCGAGGGCGTCGTTGGCGCCGGTCAGCGCGCACAGGGCGCCCATCGATACCCGCAGCGCGATATCGACGATGTCGTCGGCCGGACGGCGGCCGTTGGGGAAGCCGGCGTTGTCGCCCGCCGCCACCCCCATCGGATTCTGGTTCGCCAGCGCGGTCGGCGCGATGCCGGTGTTCAGGCGCAGCATCTCGGAAGCGACCACGTTCTTCGGCTGGTTCACGCCGGGAATGCCCTTCAGGAAGGCAGTCACCAGGTCGTTGCGCGGGAAGTTGGTGGGCGCCTTGGCCGACGGGAACAGGGTCTCGATCAGGGCCGGCAGGGTCGGGTTGGTGACATAGGTGAGGAACTGCGCGTCGTCTTTCGGCTTGGAGGTGTTGAAGCGGTCCTTGTCGTCCATGCCGATGATGACTTCGTTCACGAGCGGCATGCCGAGGCGCGAGACCTGGGCCCAGGCGCCGCCTTCCTTGACGGCGTTGTTGATACCGCTGGCAGGGGCCGGGTTGATCAGGCGGCCCTGGCGCATGCTGGCGGTGGCGTAGGCGCCGATGACGGGTTCGCCGGCCACGGTCAGGCAGCCGATCGGCACTTCGAGGGCGATCGAACTGACGTTCTTGTTTTCGAGGTCGTTCTTGTTGCCGTTCACTTCCGGCCCGAGCGGGTTCAGGTTGACCAGGTCGAAGATCTTGCCGACCGCGATGTAGAAGGGCTCCTTGCGCTGGCCGACGAACACGCGGCCGGTGCCGCAGCCGGGGATGGCGACGTCGTGGACGTGCAGGTTGGCGTAGGTCTCGTAGCCGCTGGCGCCGCCGAAGGCCTTCTCGCCGATGTTGTCGACCGGCTTGTCGAACTCGGTGGCGCCGCCGGTGGCCGCGGCCAGGCGCGTGCGGGTGCCGCTGCGGCGGTCGCCCTTGACCATGTCGATGGTGTAGGTCTCGCGCACGTTGAGCGAGGCCGGATTGACGCCGCTGATGGTGTTCGAATTGATCAAGGGGATCAGCACCGGCTTCCCGCCCACGGTGAGGGCGGTTTTCTTCGAGGTGCTCTTGAAGCGGAACTGGAAGGAAATGTCTTCCTTGGCGTCGCCGTTGTTGTCGACGTGGATTTCATACAGGGCGTTGTTGTCGAACTGGTAGAAATTCGGTCCGCCCTGCGGGTCCTGGAAGGGAATGAAGTTGGCGATCATCGTCACATAGCCTTCGCGTCCGGGCGCGTAGCTGCGGAACAGGTAGAAGTCGGTGCCGTCGACCTTGGGGGCATTGGTCAGGAACGGCGCTTCGCGGTGGCTCGAAGCGCCGGCCGGCAGGGCCAGCGCGGCCAGGACCGCGCCCGACAGGAGGGCGGCGGCCCAGGTATGTTGCTTTCCAAATTGCATGACTATCTCCTCTTGATGTTGTGATTGGCTTCCAGTGGAAGTGCGAGCTTGCCCGACGGCGACAGCCTGATCGGCACGGCTACATGGGCATATACGCAGGCCGTGCGTGATCGGATTCAAAATATTTTTTGTCTTTCAAAAACGTAAATATGTTAAGTTTGCGGTCCATTGCGCAAAACCGTCAGTAACATTCGTCGTATGAAAGGCAGGCTTGGGGTGCAGTCGTTAAATTCGCCAAATCCATTACAGCTTAGTTCCTGGATTCGCGGCGCCGCGCAGAAAGACGCGCGTGCGTTCCGGGAGCTGTACGAAGCCAGCTCGCCGCGCCTGTACGGCTTGGCGCTGCGCATCCTGCGCCGGCGCGAACTGGCCGAGGAGGCCTTGCAGGAAAGTTTCGTCTCCATCTGGCACCATGCGGCCGACTACCAAGCCGGCCTGGCGGCGCCCATGACCTGGATGACGACTATCGTCCGCAACAAGTGCTTCGATCTGCTGCGACGGATGCAGGGCGAAGTCGAGATCGATGGCGAGGACTTCGACGACAAGGTGCTGGCCACCCTGCGTGACCCGGGCGCCAATCCGGCCGAGGCGCTGGAACTGAGCAGCGAAGCGAAGGCGCTGGCCGGCTGCATGTCGGCGCTCGAGGAAAAGCACCGGCGCGTGGTGGGCCTGGCCTTCTTCCACGACCTGTCGCACAGCGACGTGGCGCAGAAGCTCGCGCTGCCGGTGGGGACGGTCAAGACCTGGATCCGGCGCAGCCTGGCGCGCCTGCAGGCCTGCCTGGGTTCCGGCGGGAGGGCGACATGAACCTGCGCGGCAAGGATGTCCTGCGCGACCGCCTGGCGGCCGCCTACGTGATCGGCACCCTGCGCGGCCATGCGCGCCGCCGCTTCGAGGGATACCTGCACGGCGACGCGGCGCTGCGCCGCACCGTGGCCGAATGGAACGAGCGCCTGGGGGCGATGGCCGAGTTCGTGCCGCCCCGGGCGCCGCGTTCCCAGGTCTGGCGCGGGATCGAGAACCGCCTCGGCCTGCGCTCGCAAGCGCCGGCCTGGCAGTTCTGGCGCGGCGGCCTCGGTTTGTGGCGCACCCTGGGCGTCACCTCCAGCATGGTGGCGGCGCTGCTGCTGGTGATGGTGATGCAGGAGCGCCGCGCGCCCGCGATCAGCGACATCGCCACCTTGACCGACGACCAGGCCCGCACTGGCCTGTTGCTGCTGGCCGACCGCGATCGCAGGCAGCTCACCGTGCGCCTGGTCGAGACCCAGCCGCTGGCGCCGGACCAGGTGCTGCAGCTGTGGGCGGTGTCGCGCCTGGGCAAGCCGCGTTCGCTGGGCGTGCTGGGAAGCGGACGCGAACTGTCGCTGCCGCTCACCAAGCAGGCGCTGGGCGCCGACGTGGCGCTGCTGGCGGTCAGCCTGGAGCCGGCCGGCGGCTCGCCGAATCCGGATGGGCCGAGCGGGCCGATCCTCTACAAGGGCGGCTGGGTGCGCGTGATGTAAGAGTCGGAGTAACTATCGGCAATAGAGCGCTGGTATGAAAGCGGATGTGGGAGGATGCGCATCCACCAGCCTCAACTTTGCTCAAGGACCGACCATGCAGCACGACCGCGCGGCACAGGCCGCATCGAGCAATGCCCCGCCGCGCCGGCGCTTCCTGCATTACGTGGGCAGCCTGGCCGCCCTGTCCGCACCGGCCCTCGCGGCCGCTGCGGAACAGGACCGCGTCAGCTTCCCACCGATCGAAACCAGGACCGAAAAGCCCGAGAAGACCGAACCGCCAGGCGACCCGTGGAACGAGCGGGTCGGCATCGCCATCGTCGGCGTCGGGCGGATATCGGTCAATGAGATGCTGCCTGCCTTCGCGCAGAGCAAGCATGCCAAACCGGTGGCGCTGGTCAGCGGCGATCGCGCCAAGGCGCTCAAGGTCGCGCGCCAGTACAACATCCCCGAGAACGCGGTCCTCGACTACCGCGACTACGACAGGCTGGCGCAGATGCCGGAGGTGCAGGGCGTCTATATCGCATTGCCAAACAGCATGCATGCCGAATACACGGTGCGCGCCGCGCGCGCCGGCAAGCATGTGTTGTGCGAAAAACCGATGGCCAACAGCGTGGCCGAGTGCGAGCAGATGATCGCCGCCTGCCGCCAGGCCAAGCGCAAGCTGATGATCGCCTACCGCCGCCAGTATTCGCCGCTCGACCGCGCCCTGGTGAAGATGATCCGCGAGAAGAAGCTGGGCCCGCTGCGCGAATTCATCTCGGTGAATTCGCAGAACATGGGTGACCCGCAGCACTGGCGCCTGAAGCGTGCGCTGGCCGGCGGCGGCGCCCTGCCGGACGTCGGCCTGTACTGCCTCAGCGAAGCGCGCTTCCTGAGCGGCGAAGAACCGGTCGAGGTCATCGGCCAGACCTGGTCGACGCCGGGCGATGCCCGCTTCAGGGAAGTGGAAGAGCATTGCCAGTTCATCCTGCGCTTCCCCAGCGGCTTCACCGCCAGCTGCTCGACCGGCTACAGCTCGCACAAGTCACAGATGTTCCGCCTGAACGCGGACGCGGCCTGGGCCGAGATGAGCCCGGCCTATGCCTACGAAGGCAACCGCCTGCGCATCTCGCGTGTGGAGCAGGGCCGGGAAGAAACATCGGAACTGCAGATCGACGAGGGCAACCAGTTTGCCAGGGAACTCGACCATTTCGCCCAGTGCGTGCGCAAGGACAGGGAGCCGCACACGCCGGGCGAGGAAGGCTTGCAGGACCAGCGCATCATCGAGGCGATCTACGCCTCGGCGCGTTCGGGACGGCCGGTCAAGCTCGCGCCTCCCGGCAGAACGCGCGGGCCGGAGCCCGAGCAGGAACAGGCTTGAGGCTCAGCCGGCCGGATCGAAACCACGCACCGGGAAATCCGCGCCGCGCTGGATCCAGTTGCGCGGCGAGTAGCGCGCGCCGGCGTCGGTGGCGTGCAGGGTGAAAGCGTGGCGCGACACCGGCGAGCGGTTCGGCGCGCTGTAGTGCGGCAGCAGGCCGTGGAAGCAGACCAGGGTGCCGGCCTTGGCCTCCAGCGGCACGGCGGTACCATCAATCGGCCAGGGCGTACTGTCCAGCTTTTCCATCGTGACGGCGTCGCCGTCGCGCAGGAAGCGCTCGCGCAGCGGGCCGCGGTGGCCGCCCGGCTCGGCCCACAGGCAGCCGTTGTCGATGGTCGCGTCTTCCAGCGCGAACCAGAAGGTCGTCACCGTGACCGGATCGCTGTCGAAGAAGGTCGCGTCCTGGTGCCAGCGCACTTCGCCGCCGATGCCCGGTTGCTTGAAGATGTACATCGACTGCCAGACCTGCGGGTTTGATAGACCCAGGTCGCGCGCCACGGCGGCCAGCCTGGGGTCGCGCGTGAAGCGATCGAACACGGGGTCGAGGTCGTGCATCGCATGGCCGATCTTGTTGATCGACAGCGCCTTGGCCTGGCGCAGCTGGCCGTCTTCGCCGAAGGCTTCTTCCTCGAAGAAGCAGCGCACCGTGTTGTCCGAGCCGAGGAACCAGGCGTCGCTGGCGCGTTCCTGGTCCTTGGTAGTGAAGATGGCGCGCGATTCGGTGGGGTCGAAAGCGTCGACGATCTCTTCGGCGCGGCGGCGCAGGGCGGCGACTTCTTCCGGCGACTTGAAGCCGGGGAGGACGATGAAACCGTCGCGCCGGTACTGTTCACGTTGGTTGGTGGAGAGCATGGAATGCATTCTAGACGACAAAGCCAGCCGCCTGATGGCAGCGTCCATTTGTGCCAGCGAAAACGGCTTCTGGACGAAGGCGTCGATACGGGGTTTGAGGTCTTCTTCCGGATAATATCCGCTTGCGACGATGACCTTGATCCTGGGTTGCTTGCGCTTGGCTTCGCGCGCGATCACTGCCGCATCCGGATCGTGGAAGGTCAGGCTCGCGATCACGACATCGAACACCACCCGGTCCATCGCCTGGAACATCTCGTCCATGTCGCCGACGCCGCTGGCGACATAGCCGAGCGCATCGAGCATGTAGAGCAGGGTGAGGCGGGTGAGTTCGTCGCTTTCCGCGACCAGGACAACTGGGGACATGATGAGCCAGTGTGAACGAATCGATCGGGCTGGCTGCGGATCGCCTTGCTCCTCTGGCGAGCAATGGGGCGACTAGTAGGAAGCGGTTACCCTATTGTAGCCCCCTTCGGCGGAAAGCGATCTATCCGTAAAGAAATATAGATGCAGGCATACACACTGCGCCCGCCCTCAGCTCTCGCGACGCACCGGCCACCATTGCGCCACACCCCACGCGAATTCCGGCAGCACGAACAGCCACAGCACCGGCGCCCCGGTCACGGCCAGGCACCAGGCCATCCAGGTCGAGAACAGGAAGCGCCCGGCGCCGTCGAAGCGCCCGAGCCGCCGGCTCGGCTCCTGGATGCGCAGCACCGACCACACCAGCACGATGCTGCCCATCAGGCAGGCGAACAGCAGGTGGAAGGACGAAAACCCCGGCAGCGCCGCGCCGCCGAGAAGCGTGTTCAGCGACGAGATGTGCGCGTGGGCGAGGGCGAAGGTCCAGGGCGTGGCAAAGGCGGCGGTGACGACCAGGTCGTAGATGGCGCTGGCGCGCACGATGCGGCGGTTGGCGGCGGTGGAAAGCAGCATGGCGGGACTCCCTGATGAAAAAAGGCCCCATGTTCAACCCTGGAGTAAACTCCAGGGTCAAGCGCTTTTTCGGGAAACGACCATGCGGATTGGAGAACTGGCGACAGCCACCGGCTTGAGCCGCGATGCGCTGCGCTTTTATGAACAGCGCGGCCTGATCACGGCGCGACGGCGCGGCAACGGCTACCGCGACTATCCACCGGAGGCGGTCGAGTGGCTGTGCTACCTGCGCACCGCCCAGTCGCTGGGCTTCACCCTGGCCGAGATCGAGGCCGGCATGCCGCTGCTGCAGGACCCTGCAACGTCCGAAGCAGAACTGCGCGCCGCGCTGGAGCGCAAGCTGGCCGACATCGACGCCCGCATCGCCGGCCTGGCGCAGCTGCGGTCCACGCTGGCGGCCCGCCTGGCCGAACCGCTGGAGGCATGCCCGCTGCGCACGCCGCTGGAAACGCTCAGCGTACCCGCGTAAACGCGACGTCAAAGGCGCCGGTCTTCAGGCGTCCGCCCTGCTCCGCCATGTGCAGCTCGAGCTCGCGCGACAGCACGAACAGGGTACGCGCCGATTCGGCGTACAGCGGCTCCCACTGGTTGTCGCGCAGCGCCACCATCAGCTTGCCTTCGCGCTCGGCGATGTCGAAGCTGCCGAGGCCCTTGATCTCGTAGCGCCCCACCAGCCTGGCGCGGGTGGCGGCCGGCAGGGCGATCGCCTTGCGCATCACGGGCTGGTAGGTCGGCCAGCGGTATTCGGCGGCGATGGCGCGGATCAGTTCCTGGGCCAGCTCGGCGCCGGCGTCGCCGTTGGTCATGACGACCGCGCCCTCGCCGCGCTGGACATAGGCGTACAGCGAATTCTGGTAGCCCATGTTGCTGCCGCCGTGGCCGAAGGCGTGCTGGGGCGCCTTGCCGTCGATCTCGACGCCCAGCGCGTAGTTGTTCATCACCGGGCGCAGCATGGTGAGGGTCATGGTCGCCGACAGCACGCCCTCCTTCCCGGCGGCGCCCGCCTGCAGCGCGAGCGCGAATTTCGCCAGGTCGGCCGGCGTGGTCCACATGCCCGCCGCCGCCAGTTCCGGATAGGTGTACGGTCCGCCCGGGTAGGCGACGCCGCGCGCGTTGTGCGGCACGGCGGCGCGCGCGAGCAGGGCGGTGGGCAGCGGCTGGGCGAAGCTGCTGTCGCCCATGCCGAGCGGCTTCAATACCGTCTCTTCCATCAAGGCGTCGAAGGGACGGCCGGAGCGGTCGATCATGGCCTGCTGCACGATGCTGTAGCCGCCGCCCGAGTATTTCCAGGCATCGCCCGGGCTGCCTTCGATGCGCACCGGTCCCGTGTTGGCGGGCGCGGCGCCGTCCAGCACCTGCGGCAAGGTCGGCACCTGGGCGCCGGCCGCATAGCCCGGGAAGCCCGAGACCGTGGTGCCGGCCGTGTGCGAGAGCAGCTGGCGCAGGGTGGCCGGACGCTTGGTCGGACCGGGCGGCAGCTTCCAGCTGGTGAGCACCGTGTTGATGTCGGCGTCGAGCTCGAGCTGGCCCGCTTCCACCATCCTCAATGCGCCCATGGCGGCCACCGGTTTGCTGATCGAGGCGGCCTGGAACAGGGTGTGCGGGGTGACAGGCGCGCCGCCGCCGGCCTGGGTCACGCCATAGCCCTTGACCCAGGCGATCTTCCCGCCGCGAATGACGGCCACGCTCACGCCGGGTACGTGCAGACGCTGCATCTCGCCCTCCAGCGTGCGGGTTTCCATCTTCGCGCCCTGGATCCCCACCGCCGGGCGCAGCCCGCGTTCGATGCGCGCGATCGCATCCGCATCCTGCGCCCCCGCCGGCGACCATGCCAGCACCAGGCTACCCACTGCGCATGCGATGCCTGCGCGCTTAACGCTACCCACGTCCATCCTGCCTCCCGATTTGCGTTGTCGTGTTACCTCATCGGTTACCAGTATCGGGAAACACGGCCTTCAGCGCAAGCTCAAGCCCCGCAAGTCCATTGGCCGTCGGCGTAGACGCGCTCTTCGCCCAGGTAGACGGCGTCGGTCACGGCGAACACGTCGATGTGGTAGCGCGCGTCCTTGCGTTTGAAGCCCGGCTTCGGGTACACGCCGTGCTTGGCGCCCAGCGACAGGTGGATGCCGCACATGCGCTCGTAGGTGCCGATGTCGTCCACGCGCCGCTCGCGCGTGAAGGCGCGGTTCAGGCCGAAGCCCAGTTCGCGCACCCAGACTTCGCCTTCGTGGGATGTGATGTTGTCCAGCACCTGCTGGAAGGCCGGGGTAGCGTTCTCGGTGCCCGCCACGCGCCCGCGCTCGATGATCAGGGTCACCGGCACGTCGGGGCGGTTGGAGCGGTAGCTGGTGTCGCCGAAGACGTGCACCTGCACCCGGCCGTGCACCGCCTCCAGGTCGAGCGCCTCGGTGAACACTTCGCCGATCGGGAACTGGCCGCCGACGTTGTGCATCTCGCTGTAGTCGCCCACATTCAGCTTGGCCGGCTCGAGCGGCGAGTCGAAATACAGCGTGTCGCCGCCGCCGACCACGCGCGCGCTTGGGGCCGCGTCGATTCTAGCCTTGAGCGCGCGCCCGGTGCCGCGGAAGTAGGTGGGGTCGTAGGCCAGCGCCTCGATGTAGTGCTCCGATTGCGCTCCCGGCATGCGCGACAGGTGCACGTGTTCGATCACCTTCAGCCCCAGCTTGAACAGTTCGACCCGGATGCGGAAGCCATCCAGGCGGAAGTTGGTCGACTGCACCAGCACCACCAGGTCGCGCGGCGCCATCGCGCGGAAGGCCGCCAGCACCTCGTCGGGCGTGGTGGTATCGAAGTCGACGAAGCGGGCGCCGGGCAGGTTGCGCCGGTAGCCCTCGGTCAGCGCACGCGCCAGGGCGGTGCGCTCGTCATGCACGACCAGGGCCGCCCCCTGCGGCCCGTGCTCGAGGGCGATCGCCAGGATGTCCTTCAGGTGCGCGGTGGCGGCTTGTACCACGGGCGCGGGGAGGTCGTCCTGCGGCAGGTCGGCGGGTAGAGCAGGGGTAGGCATGTTGGGCGGAAAAGAAGGGAAATCGGCGCCATTATACGTATGTTGAGCAAAAGTTCCCCGCCCCAGGCCGCTTTTGGCTCGTCTATTGATGCTTCAGGTGTCAGACCACGCTACCCCGTGTACGGCGCGCCGCGCGGCAGTGGCCGGCGCTATGATTTGAGCAACAACAACGGTCTCGACAGAATGGCTTGCGGACTAGATTTCGATCAATGTAACCAAGGCACAAGGCAAGAGATGGCATACAGATGGGAAACGCCTGCCAGTGTCTGGCAGGAGGACGAGCGTAGCGGCGAGTTCGAATTGCTCGCCAGCGAAGGGCTGGGCCGCGTCGACTGGCAGGCCCATGCGCACGGCCGCCTGCCCGACGTGGCGCGCCTGCTCGGTGCTTCGCTGCCGACGCGCTGCGGCTGCGCGCCCATCTATCCCGAAGGCTTCGCCTTCTGCCCCAACTGCGGCGCCCCCCTGCAGCGCCTGCCCGGCACGCCGGCGCGCCAGCCGGGCTGGTGGGGGCCGGGCGGCGACGCCATGTTGCCGCGTCATGTGCCGCACGGCCTGCCGGTCACCTCGCTGCCGCTCGGCGACAGTCTGGAAGAACGCGCTGCAGCGCCGCATGTCGGCCGCTGCGACATCACCATGCCGGCGCCGCCCAATGCCTATTGCGTGTTCGCTGCCGCCCACTACGGCTTTCCCGAACAGCGCCTGCTGGCGCTGGCCCATACCCGCGGCGTGCTGCAGTACTGGGACCCCTTGGGGGGCCTGTGGCACGTGATGGCGCCGGACGAGGGCGCCCCCAGCCTGGCGTTCACGGTGTCGCAGTATGCCTGGCTGCCGGTGCTGGAGCCGCGCCGCGGCGAGGTCGCCATCGTGCCGACCAACGGCGGCCTGCAGCGTCTCTGGATCAACCCCATCAGCGAAAGCTACCGCCTGGAACCGGTGCTGCAGGCGCCGCTGGCCGCCGCGCCGGGCGCCATGCGCCGCCACATCGCCTGCCTGATCGCGCCGGACGGCGCGGTGCGGCTGTGGAGCGCGCGGGTCGATGTCGATGCGGTCGAGGAATATGCCTGCCCGGACCTGCCGCCAACGGGCTGGTCGCGCCCCTTCGGCTACGACGGCCGCCTGTTCTGGCTGCACGAGGCGGGAGAACTGGCCTGGCGTCCGGGCGAACCGCCCCGGTTCACTCCCTGGCCGCCGGGCTGGCAGCCGCGCCTGGCCTTCGGCGGACCGACCCAGAGCCGCGACGGGCGCCTGTGGCACATCGGCCATGACGGTCACGGTTACTCCTTCCTCGAACTGGGCAGCGAACGCCCGGAGGCGATGCCGATCGACGGCGCACGCCTGGGCTTTGCCAATTTCCTGTTCCGGCGCGGCCATCCGGTGCTGGACGAACCCTGGTCGGGCGAGCACGTGGAAGACCAGAACCAGGACGAGACCCTGGTGCTGCCGCTGCTGCGCGCCTTTAACAACAACCGCAGCCAGCCGAGCGGGCTGGTGCTGCGCCTGCACCGCTACACCGGCCGCGCCGAGGAGGCCCTGGAAGCGCAGGCCAATGCCCGCGTGATCGCGCGCACCACGGTGGAATGGATCGGCCGCCGCAACGTCATCCTCGACGAAGCGGTGCGGCTGGCGCGTCCGCTCGAGTGCATGCCCTTCGTGTACGACGGCTGCCTGTGGCTGCACCATCCGGACTGGAACGCGATGCGCGGCTGGCGCCTGGAAGAGGCGGTATGAGGGCGCTGTCGCGAACCCTCGTCGCCATCGTCGCGCTGTTCGCCGCGGCGGGCGCCTGGGCAACCCCCCACGTGTTCCTGGTCCAGAACTCGGGCTGGATGGAGCCCTTCTACAGCGATCCGAACTCCCCCTTCAAGCCGCTGGTGGGCGCGCTGGCCGGCGCCGTCGTGCAGCCGGGCGACGCCCTGGTGCTGGCCGCCTTCAACCAGTCGCTGCCCGGCGCCCCGTCGCCGAAGGCGCTGGCCTCGTTCAAGGCGGACGGCAAGACCGTGCGCAGCCGCGTCGACGCCGCCCTGGCGAACCTGGACACGGCGCGCAAGCCCGGCAGCAGCGCGCTGGCCGACACCGACCTCGGCGAAGCGGTGCAGGCGGCCATCGGCTCCGCGCTGGGCGGCAAGCCGGGCATCGTCTGGCTCATCACCAACAACCGCAACAGCCCGAACAACGACCAGGCAACGAGCGCACGCAACCGCGAATTCTACGAGTTGATCCACAAGGGCGAGGCGATCGACAAGGTGGTGGCCTTCCCGCTGCGCATGCCCGTGCAGGGCAAGCACTACCAGGCCAACGGCCTGATGGTGTACGCCTTCGCCGTGGGCAAGGAAGGCAGCCGCGCGCTCGACGCGCTGCTGACCGCCAAACGCGTGGCGAGCGTCATCACCGAGCAGCCGGCGCGCCTGAAACCGCTCGACCGCGACACGGTGCGCCTGGTGCCGGCCCAGGTCGAGGATGCGCCCGGCGTGTCCTTCTCGCAGGCACCTGGCGGCGGCCTGCGCGCCGACGTCGATCCCGATGCCCGCACCCCGCGCGCCAGCATCCGGTGGAAGCTCGAGAACGCGATGTACCCGTACACCATCGTCTCGGCCACGCTTGGCGCGCGCTCGATGCTGGCCGGCGAGGACCGCAAGATCGAACTTGGAAATACCCGTGTCAGCGACCTGGCGCCGGGCAGGGCGCAGCCGCTCGCCTCCACCATGCAGCTGCCGGTGGCCCAGCTGCCCGACAAATGGTCGATGGCGGCGCTCAAGTCGGCCGGCTCGGCCTATGTGCTGCCGGGCCGGATCGAGCTGCACCTGGCGAACCAGCGGCTGGCGCTGTCGCAAGCCTTCCGCCAGCGCATGACCGAACTGTTCCCGGGCGATCCATTGCCGGAGATATTTACGCCCCCAGGCAGCATTCAGGCCTCGAACGCGGTGCTGCCGATCGAGGTGCGGGTCCACTACGGCATGGGGCCGCTGGCGGCGCTGGGCGGCATCGCGGCGGCGCTGCTGGCCGCGGCGGGCGCCGCCGCCTGGGCCTACGGCCGGCCGCGCGTCGCCCAGGTCACCGTCGAGGACGAGTTGCGCACCATGCGCGCCCGGCCCGGCACCACGCAACCGATTTACGACAAGGCCGGCGCCCAGGTGGCGATGCTCAAGACCACGCTGTTCGGCCACCAGCTGACGGACCTGCGCGAAGGTGCGCAGGTGCGGTTAGGCCGCTAACAATAAAAACGAAAGGAAACCCATGCAAGACACCCAGAAACCCTCCGCACCGTCGCCCAGCGATCCCGGTTTCAAGCTGCCCGAAGAATCGGCCTCGCCCCAGGATTCGCTGCCCAGGACCATGCCCGAGAACGCGAACCGTCCGGTCGAGGTGGTACCCGGCACCACGACGGCGCCGGTGCCGGCCACCGACACCTCGACGCGCGACCTGGCCATCGGCGCGGCGGTGTTCATGGTGCTGCTGGTGGTGTACTTTTTTGTCCGTAACGCCTATGTGCACCACCTGGTGGTGCGGCGGGTGGCGCCGTCCTCGGCGGGGAGCGCCGGCTGGCTGCTGTTCGTGGGCCTGGGTTTCCTGTCGGCGGCCGCGGTGCTGGCCATCATCAACGCCAGCAAATTCCTGACCTTCGCCGTCACCGGGCCGCTGGTGGCCGTGGGTATCGTCGCAATGGTCGCCGCCCTGTTTGTCGGGCGCAGGTAATCACCGAAAGAACAGAACATGGCAGATTTTCCCAATCCCGCAGCCCTGAACGCCAAGTCGGAACTCAAGGTCGACCTGCGCCCGACCTTGTTCATCGGCGCCGGCGGCACCGGCATGGAAGTCATGATGCGCATCCGCCGCCGGATCCTGTCGGCGGTCTGGAACCGGCACCATCCGACCCGGGTGGAGTCGATCGGCGACTTCCCGGTGGCGCGCTTCCTGCACTTCGACCTCGACAACAACGCCGTCATCGACGAGGGCAAGTCGCAGCGCACCGACCCCTGGTACGAACTGGTGAAGCTGAGCGACGAAGAGCGCCTGGTCGAGCCGCTCGACCTGCCGCAATACCACGAGTCCGACGACAGCCTGGCGCGCTTCCCGCTGATCGAAAGCTGGATGCCGCTGCGCCCCAAGAAGCTGCGCTCGCTCGGCATCGACCCGTCGAAAGGGGCGGGTCAGATCCGCGCCCTGGCCAGGCTCTACCTGTACGACAAATACCCGAAGCTGCGCGGCCGCATCAAGGGCGCCCTGAACGGCCTGGCGAGTAACGCCGGCATCGAACGCAAGGAAAACTACCAGCGCCTCGGCCTGCAGGTCGACACCTCGAAGTTCCGTATCGTCGTCATCGCCTCCTGCGCCGGCGGCACCGGCGCCGGGAGCGTGCTGGACCTGGGCTGGCTGTCCAAGGCCATCGCGCGCCAGGAAGTGTCGGACAGCCAGGTCGACCTGGTGCTCCTGATGCCGGGCGGCTTCGCCAAGGCCAACAAGGAACGCACCGAAGCCAACGCCTACGCCACCCTGATGGAGCTGGAAACGGCAATGCGCGACATGAACGCGCAGGTCCACTGGATGGACCCGGACAGCATCACGGGCCGCGGCGCGCCCTACGACGACGTGTATTTCGTCGACACCGCCAACCTGGCCAACAAGGCCACGGCCGACATCAAGGACGTCTACCAGATGGTGGCCGACACCCTGTTCGAAGACTTCGCCTCGGCCGATTTCGCCAACCGCAAGCGCTCGGTGGCGGTCAACCAGCAGCAGCACAAGCTCGGGCCCTACAACCCGCGCGTGCCGGAGGTGCGCTTCGGCGACATGCGCCTGTCGTATTCGAAGGTGTATTCGGCTTTCGGGCAGTCCGTGCTCGACACCCAGCAAAGCCTGCGCGACGACATCCGCGCCTACGAGCTGGCCGGGCTGATGGTGAAAGCCTTCTTCGGCCTGGTCGGCACCGACGGCAAGGGTGACACAACTGCTGCAAGGCGGGCAGGGGATGCGGAGCGCGACAGCTTCATGCGCGAACAGATGGAGATGGCCGAGCGTCCCTTCGACGCCTTTCCCGACTTTCGCAAGGGGACGGTGGACGTCACCCCCTTCACCGAATACGCCCTGACCAACACCCTGCTGCTGGACAAGGACGGCCGCTCGCTGCTGGAGCGCGTGGAGAGCAAGGTGCAGCTCGAGATGGACCGCATCATGGCGTCCTACGACATCAAGCTGTGGCGCGAGAAGGTGGCCGAGCTGCTGCCGCAACTCGAGCGCGACGCCATCCGCGAGGCCGGCGCCACCGCCGAGACCAGCGAAGACCGCATCAAGCGCCATACGGGCGAACTTACCGGCCGCCTCAAGCTGCGGGTCCGCGACCGCCTGTATGCGCTGCTGGACGACCGCAAGCAGGGCGGGCTGGAATTCGTGCTCTCGCTGCTGGAACAGGTCAAGGCGCGCCTGTCGCAGCGCGACCTCGGCAACGCCGAGCGCAATGGCCGCCGCTACCGCGACATCCGCGACGCCCTGCGCACGCGCCAGGTCGAGGAATCGCTGAACAACCTGTCCCAGGCCGCCGGCCGCCTGTTCGGCAAGGAGCCGCAGGCGCGCGAGGTGATGAATCACCTGAAACGCGACATCGCCGACTACCTGCGCTTCCACCTGCTGGCCGTCAGCGCCGGCCAGGCGATCGAGGTGATGCGCAACATGTCGGCCTGGCTGGGCGAGCCGCAGTCCACCGACGAACATGGCAACGCCCAGTGGAGCGGCATCGCCGGCGAGTTCCAGGAGGGCCGGCGCCAGGTCCAGGCCATGCTGCAGGCGGCCGACCAGCGCATCAGCCAGCTGCGCGCCGATGCGCGCCAGGAGCATGCCACCTACATCAAGCTGGCCGCCGACACCCTGCCGCCGCCCGTGCGCTTGAGCGGCGACGTGAGCGCCTGGAGCGAAGAGGTGCTGATGGAATTCGGCGGCTCGGCCCGCCTGTTCCCGCAACTGGGCGACGAGCGCCTGCGCGCCGATCTGCTGCTCAAGCTGTTTCGCCGCGCCCAGTTGCAGCTGTCGACCCAGGAGCTGGAGCAGCCGGAACCCGTCGATCCGCTGCTCGAACGCTTGTCCGCATTGAGCCCGCAGGAGCGCCAGCGCGTGTTCGCCGAATGGATCCGCAGCGCCATGCCCTGGGTGAACGCGCGCTTCTCGGCCGAGTTCACGCCGAACGCCGACCAGTTCAAGTGCTTCATCGGCGTCGGCGACGTCGGCGCCTGGCGCAAGATGGAGGCGGAGCTGCGCGCCGCGGTGCCGACCGGGTACTTCCACGGCGACCTGATCTCGATCGTCAACACCGGCATCGCCGGCAAGGCGGTGTGCTACATCGAGCTGTCGGGCTACCCGATGACGGTACTGCGCGGCCTGCCGACCTGGCGCGCCTCGTACCAGATCGAGAACCCGAAGATCCCGACCCACCTGCACTTCGACGCCACGCGCTTCCGCCATCCGCTGTCGCCTTCGATGGACGAGCTGAACCGCCTGGCCGACGACTACGAGTGGTTCCTGCAGGCGATCGCGCTCGGCGTCATCCGGCGCAAGGCCGACCTGGGCGACCGCGAGGCCAGCTTCCAGCCGCGCGGCCAGTACCTGTTCGAAGTCGAACCGGGTTCGGGCGAGTGGCTCCAGATCGGCAATGAGTACGCGATCCGCTCCAACGGCCTGCCGCCTTACTACCGCGACGGCGTGATCGGCGCCGTGCGCCACCGCCTGGCGGGCGTCGGCCCGCACCAGTTGCTGCTGCTGGCGGCCCTGATGCGCCACTACCAGCTGCGCGTCTACGAGCCGAAACTCGAAGTGGACGAGACCGGGGCGCAGCTGCCGTCGCCCTCGCTGCCCAACATCACGGCGCGCCGCCTGTATGACCAGTGGATCCGCCGCGCCGCCGCGCTCGAGCCGGCCCTGTCGCCGGCCCAGATCGAGAACGCGCTGGCCAACATCCAGCAATGGACGCAGACCGTGCCGGATTCCGCCAGCGACGCCTACAGCTGGGAGGTCGAGCGGCCGGTGGACAAGCGCGTGATCCTGCCCGAATTCCTGCACAGCGAGGAGCGGGCGGCCGCGCTCCTGCAGCGCCGTCCCGCGGGCGGGGTGGAGCTGGCCAAGGCGCCGGTTGCGGTCATGGCGCCGCCGCGCTACAAATTGTTCGTGCAGGGCGCCCAGCGCGGCCCGTTCACGATCGATGAGATCGCGGGCCAGGCCGCGCGGGGCGAGATCGACGCCGCGACGCGGGCCTGGAACATGGCCTGGAACCCGAAGGTGGACAAGTGGAGCACGGTCGGCGCGCTGCCTGAACTGGCGGTGCTGCTGGCGGGCGCCATCCCCGATCCGGACGATGGCGCGGGCGGGGCGCTTGACGGCATCCCGGATCCGGAATGAAGGACGGCATGGTGCAAGACGACACGGTCTACCGCTGCATCGCCGAGCCCTGCGGGCGCCTGATGCCGCGGCGGGTGAACTTCTGCCCGTGGTGCGGCACCGCCCAGGGGCCGGCTATTGCGTCGCCGGTGCCGCCGGTCCCGGCGCCGCCGCCTGTGCTTGCCAAGGCGCCGGCGGAGCCGCCACGTGCCGCGCCGCCGCCCATTCCGGCCGCCGCCGCCGCGGCGTCACCCACCGCTGCGCCGACGGCGGCGCCCACACCGGCGCCGGCCGCCCCGGCCGCTGCTGCGCAGCCGTCCGCCCCGGCGCCGGCATACCAGCCCGGCCGCGGCATCCCGCCCCCGCCCGGCGTCGGCCGCGGGCCGGGTACGGCCGCGGCGCCGGCGGCCCCGCCGCAACGGGCGCCGATCCGGCTGCGCTGGTGGATCATCTCGCTGGCGGCCCTGTGGCTGATCTGGATCGTGGTGCGGCCCGAAGGCACCCGCATCGAGCGCCGCATCGACCGCGCGGTGGCGCTGGCCGTCGAGTGCAAGGCCAGGCAGGCGCAGGACGAACTGATCGCCCTGCGCGACACCCGCGCCACGCCGCAACAGCTGGCCCAGCTGCAGCAGTCGCTCAACAAGGCGGCGGCCGACTGCACCCGCGCCGAGCAGCGCGCCAGGGCGTGGAGCGACGCCAGGGGAGCGATCCAGAAGCTGCGGCGCGCCCACACCTACGACAAGGCGCTGGCGCGCCTGTCGGTGTTCACCAGGCGCTGGGGCGAGGACGACGACACCCGCAAGCTGCGCCAGGACATCATCGACGAACGCGAACACCCGCTGGCCGACCCGTCGCGCGGAGAGTGAGCGATCACTTGCGCTCAACGGTGGGCCACGTTTTCGGGTTCAGGTGTAAGCTGGGCGCCAAGCGGACAGCCAGGAGTCGGACATGCAAACGAACATGTTGGGCACGCTGCTGCTGCTTGCCGCCCTGGCAGGCTGCAGCCGTGAGGAAGAAGCGATAGGACCGGCCCAGCGCGCCGGCAAGGCACTGGACGACGCCGGCGCCCGGGTCACGCGCCAGCTCGACCACGAACTGGCCAAGGCCGACCGCGCCGCGGACGAGGCGCGCGAGAAGATCAAGGATGCGGCCAAGGACGCCAAGGGCGGGCTGAAACGCGCGACCGAGGAGGTCGGCAAGAAGGTGGAAGACGCGGGCGAGAAGATTCAGGACGCGGCGGATTAGCTGAACTGACGTCGTCGTGTGACAAACTCGTTAGCCTTAAAACCGTCATCCCGGCGCCTTCGCCGGAAGTCGTAGGCGCCAGTGGCGCGTACGACGGGCAAGAGCTAGTGGCCGAGCGTCACGCGCTCGCCCGCATCTCCGCCTGATTCCCCAGCACCACCGACAGCTTCACCTGCCCGGCGCGCCACGCGCCTTCGAGGTTCTGCTCGATCTCTTCCATATTCACCCGCGCCGGATCGCCGAAACCCTGCACGCCGTAGGCGCGGTTGCGGCCATGCGACTTGGCCAGGTACAGGGCCATGTCCACCATGTTCACCGCGCGCTCCCACGGCAGCACCAGTCCGCCGCAGGACAGCGGGAAGGGCGCGAAGCCGATCGATACGTTCACGGCCAGGGTGTGGCCGCCGTGGTCGATCGTCACCGCCGAGATGCCGGCGAGGATGCGCTGCGCGATCTCGTCCAGGCCGGCGCGCGGCACGCTCGGCAGGAAGGCCAGGAATTCTTCGCCGCCCCAGCGCACGATCATGTCGGTCTCGCGCAGGATCTCGCCCAGGCTCGTCGAGATCGCGGTCAGCACCGCGTCCCCGGCCGCATGGCCCCAGGTGTCGTTGATGTGCTTGAAGTGGTCGACATCGAGCAGGAACAATGCACCGCATTGTTCGGGCGCCGCGCCGTGCACCGGCACGTCCGGCTGCGGCGTGGTACGCATGTATTCCAGGAAGTGACGGCGGTTGTACAGCCCCGTCAGCGGATCCCGTACGCTCTGCTGCTTGAATTCCTTGTTCTTCTGGTACAGCTGGGCGTTCGCATGGCGCACCTTGCGGTACAGGAGGCCTACCACCACCGAGGCCAGCGCGCCGAGCGCCGCCAGCAGCCACCAAACGCGCTGCTGCAGGCGATTGACCTCGTTCTCGCTGCGCAGCAGTTCGATCTGGCGCTGCTTCTTTTCGGTCTCGTACTTTTCCTGCAGGTCGAGCACCGCGCGCTGGCGCCGCTTTTCGAACAGCTCATTCGAAATCTTGCGCTCGCGGTGGTAGGCGCGCAGGGCGCCCGGCAGGTCGCCGGCGCGCTCGAGCGCCTGGCCGTATTCCACCAGCACCTCCTGCAGCTCCGGCTGGTCGCCCAGATTCTCGTAGGCCGTCATGCCGGCCTCGATGTGGCGCTTGCCGTCCGCCAGGCGGCCGGTCGCGAGATAGGCCTGGCCCAGGTTCAGGCGCGCCGTCGCTTCCAGGCCGGCGTCGTTCATGGCGCGCGCCGCGACGATGGTCTGTTCCGCGTAGCGGGCCGCGTTCTGGTAGTCGCCCAGCTTGAGGTAGCAGTCCGACAGATTCACCAGGGTGTAGGCGACCATCGAGTCGGCGCCGAGCTCGCGCTCGATCTTCAGGCTGTCGAGCAGCGCGCGCAGGCCGCGCTGGTACTGTCCGGTGGCCGCCGCCAGGCCGTATTCGGAATGCTTGAGGGTCGACATACGGCCCGGCGAGTTGGTTTTCTGCGCCGCCTCGACGGCTTCGGCCAGGGCTTCGAAGCCCTTGTCGTACTCGCGCATCTGCCCGTACAGGGCGATCAACGCGTTGAGCGACATGACGATCTGGGTCGGGTCGCCGTGCTTGCGCGCCAGCGCCACCGCCGCCTGCAGGCGTTCGAGCGCCTTCGGGAAGTTGCCGTCTTCGGCGAACGAGTCGCCCGACGAAATGGTCGCACGCACCTTCAGGTCGATGTTGTCGGTAGTGTTGGCCAGCTTTTCCGCTTCCCAGATCAGCTGGTGCGATTCCTCCAGTTCCGAACGGCGAAACGCCATGTAGGCCTTGCGCAGCATGCCCTTGGCCAGGGCCACGTTGTTCTGGTGCTTGCGGCCCAGGGCCACCAGTTCGTCGGCCACGGCATTGGCCTCGGCCAGCTTGCCGACGCCGTCGTAGCCGTTCGAGAGCTGGTTGAGGAATTCGATGCGCAGTTCGAGCGGCGCGGCGCGGCCTTCGCGCTCGATCGCGAGCAGCATCGGCAGCGCGCGCTCGGGCACGTACTTGTTGATTTCGCGGATCTCGGCCAGTCGTTGGCTCAAGGGAGCCGGTCCGCCCGCCATTGCCGGGGATGCCGCGGATAGCGCTGCGGCGATCGCCACGCAGCAAGCTGCGCGGCGCGCAATGCCCGCAGGCTGCGCGTAGGTGCGGAGGAGGGAAAGGACCATGGGAGAAATCTCGAACCGGCGGCATCACATCCGTTTTTGTCGGTTCATTATATTCCTGTTGCAATGTGGAAATTCGATTTCTCTAAAAATGTCACGAAAATGCCACAATTTTTAACCAACAAGAAGCATGCTCCCCGGGCGCCGGGGCGAAAGCGCCGCCCGTGTTCGGCCCCCGATTTTGACCGCATGTCGCAAACGGCTGGCAAGGTCACGACACTTTTCCTATAGTCGGCCCGACAACATTGAAGGAGAAATCATGCTTGAATTGCGTGCGGTGACCAAACATTTCGGCAAGGACGTCCGGGCCGTGGACGGGGTGACGCTGTCGCTCGGCCAGGGCGTGGTCGGCCTGATCGGCCACAGCGGGGCCGGCAAGTCGACCCTGATGGGCATGATCGCCACGCTGGCCCGTCCGAGCAGCAGCAGCCAGATCCTGTTTGACGGCGTCGACATCGTGCGCAAACCCGATGCGATCCGGCGCTGGCGGCAGGCCTCGCCTGGAGCCGGCGCACCTAGCCGATTCTTGCGCCAACGGTGCATCGATTGAGCAGCGGCCGGCCTATACTGGCCAATCCTGTTCTTGCGAGGGGAAAGCGATGGCGAAGGCACCGTGGTTCCGCTGGGGCGTCGTGCTCGGGTTCGCGCTCGGCGGCTTTTTCGACGGCATCCTGCTGCACCAGATCCTGCAGTGGCACCACCTGCTCAGCCTCGTGCCCGGCCTCGACGACTTGCGCCTGCAGGTGCTGTGGGACGGCTGGTTCCATGCGCTGATGTACCTGGTGGCGCTGGCCGGGTTGACCGGCCTGTGGCGCCTGCAGCGGCGCGGCGCCGGCAACTGGGGCTGGCCGCTGGCCGGCGCGGTGCTGGTCGGCTTCGGCCTGTGGCACGTGGTCGACACCCTGCTCTCGCACTGGCTGCTGGGCATCCACCGCATCCGCCTCGACAGCGACAATCCGCTGGCCTGGGACCTGCTCTGGCTGGCCCTGTTCGGCATCGCGCCGCTGCTGTTCGGATGGCGCCTGCGGCGCGGCGGCACGGGCAGCCTGCCCGGCGGCGTGGCGATGCTGGTGCTGGCGGGTGTCGCATCCGGCGCCGGCGCCTGGGCCCTGGCGCCGCCGGCGCAGGCCGGTTTCGCCACCGTGGTATTCCAGCCCGGCGCCGGCCCGCGCGAGGTGTTCGCGGCGCTCGACGCCCTCGACGCGCGCCTGGTCTGGAGCGACCGCGCGCTGGGCGTGGTGGTGGTCGCGGTGGCGCCCGAGCGGCGCTGGCAGTTCTACCGGCACGGCGCGCTCCTGGTGAGCGGCGCGGGCGTGCCGGCGGGTTGCTTCAACTGGAGCCGGGCTTGAGTCGCCTGCTATCATCGGTCTACCAGAACCACTTGCTATCCCATGCGTCTACGTGAAATCGGCATCGGCGCCGGACTCGGGGCCGTCCTGGCAGGCGTCGTGGCCATCACCGTGCCGGCGCCCGAACCGGCTCCCGTTGCCACCGCGGCCGCAGCGAAGCCCGTCGTCCTGCCCGCCGCGGCACGGGCGCCGCAAACCGTTTCCGCGCCCCCGGCGCCATCCGCTGCCCGTGCGCCCGCGCAGGCGCAGGCATCATGGCGCGACATGCATGCGAAATTCGTTCGCGCGCCCAGCCTGCGCGTGTTCTTCTACGACGCCATGCGCCATCCGGGCGATGGCGACTATTACTACGCAAGCAACCTGCTGCAGACCTGCAAGCTGGCCTTGAAGGCCGGGCCGAATCTGCCGTCCGCGCAGCGCGCCGCAGCGGACCGGCTGCGCCAGCGCTGCGACTTCACGCCCCAGGGCCTGGAAGACGCCGAGCGCGAGCTGCATGCGGCACGTCATCTCGACCTGGGCAAGGACGCGCTGCTGGGCAGCATGTTCGACTATCTCGCCGCCGACGGCGTGGACGGCCGCGCGGCCATGCTGCGCGCCGCCTTCGAGCAGGGCAACCCGGAAGTCATCGGTTCGCTGGTTGCACACGCGCTGGAAAGCAAGCTGCCGCCGCCGGCGCCGGGCGAGCTTGATTCGACCGCGCGCGGTATCCCGTATGGCGCGGTACTGGTGGCCTGCCGCCTGGGCGCCGATTGCGGCCCGGTTTCCCTGCGCACGCTCGAGCTCTGCATGCAGCAGGGCTGGTGCGCCGACAGTGTGCCGGCCGCGCTCGAACAGGGCCTGGGGCCGCACTTCGCGGCGCTCGACCGGATCGCGGCATACGCGGTGCGCGACGTGCGACGTGGCGACCCGAACCGCATGCTGGCGACGGACTGACCCGCACGTGCTTTCGCGTCGTGCGGACGGCGCAAAAGCGACATCTATCGTGACAGTTCGTGAGTTTTTCAGCGTGGCGCAATGTTAGGCTACCGACAACGGCCGGATCGGCCACTTTTGTGACTGGCTTACGATGAACAGCGTCCATGCGCGCCTTACCTGGCTCGCCGTAGCGATTTCTCTGGCGGGTGTTGCGGTCCACCTCGCCGCCATCATGGGTGGATCGTCCTGGTATGCGTTTTTTGGCGCGCCGCCCCGGATCGTGGCCTCCGCAAGAGCCGGTACATGGCTGGCGCCGGTCTCCACCGTCGGCATCGCAATGCTGATGGGCATTTGCGCCGTGTATGCCTGCTCGGCACTTGGAAAGACGAGGCGTCTGCCCTTGCTGCGGCCGATGCTGGCCGGGATTGGGACGATATGTCTTCTGCGCGCGCTCGTCCTGGTTCCATTGGCCTTCGCGCGTCCCGAGTTGATCACGCTGTTTGAAGTCCTTGCCGCCCTCGTCTGGGGAGCGGCAGGAATCGGTTTCACGGCCGGGTTTAGGATGACCCACGGCACCCTGGCTTACCGGCATAGCTGAATCATTGTCGACGCACAACCTGGCCATGCCCTGCCGGCGCGGGTGGACGAGGCCCCCAAAGAACGACCGATGACAAAGTACCTGATCTCTTTTCCCGCATCGGCGATGAAGGTCGCCGATGACGACATGGCCGCCGTCGGCGAAGCGGCGCGCGCGGTCATCCGCGAGGCCAAGGCCGCCGGCGTGTACGTGTTCGGCGGCGGCATCGACGAGGAAGCCGGGACGCTGATGGTCGCCGGCGACGGCGGCACGACCAAACAGACTTACCCGCAAACGAAGGAGTTCAACGGCGGCTTCTGCGTCATGGAACTTCCAACACGCCAAGCCGCCATCGAATGGGCCGCGAAGATCGCCAAGGCCTGCCGCTGCCCGCAGGAGCTGCGCGAGTTCATGTTCGACCCCGAGAGCTGACCCTAAGAGCGCCTGATAAAACCTCCATAGCGGCGTTGCAGCTCCTCGCCGTACAGGGGTACTGTCTTCGTCGCTTCGTCGGCCGGCCGCATCCCTTGCTCTGAACGTTTTGTTGGACGTTCTAAAGCGCGATCTGCTGCAGCAGGTACAGCCGCTGGTACAGGCCCCCTTCGATGCGCATCAGGTCCTCGTGCGAACCTGCTTCCGTGATGCGCCCGTGATTGAGCACGATGATGCGGTCGGCCGCGCGGATGGTCGACAGGCGGTGCGCGATCGCGATGATGGTCACCTGGCCGCGCAGTTCTTCCAGTGCTTCCTGCACGATCTGCTCGGTGGCGCTGTCGATGCGCGAGGTGGCTTCATCCAGCAGCAGGATACGCGGCCGGCCGGCCAGCGCGCGCGCGATCGCCAGCAGCTGTTTCTGGCCCGAGGACAGGCGCGAGCCGCCTTCGCCCAATTGGGTTGCATAACCCTGTTCCAGCGCGACGATGAAGCCGTGCGCATGGGCCGCGCGCGCCGCCGCCTCGATGGCTGCCTGCGGCAGGCCGCGCCCCATGTCGATGTTCTCGTAGGCCGTCGCCGCCAGGATGAACGGGTCCTGCGGCACCAGGCCGACCTCGTTGCGGAAGCGCTCGTTGCCGATCGCGGCCAGCGGCAGGCCGCCGATCTCGATGCTGCCTTCGTCCGGCGTGTAGTAGCGCAGCAGCAGCGACAGCAGGGTCGACTTGCCGCTGCCGGTGTGGCCGACGATGCCGAAGAACGCGCCTTGCGGGATGTCGAGCGACAGCTCGTGCAGCACGCGCTGGCCCGGGACGTAGGCGAAGTTCAGGCCGCGCACGCGCACCGCCGGCGCCTGCGTGTCGAAGGCCGCATCGTCTTCCAGCCGCCCAAGCGCGTGTTCGGCCGCCCCGGTTTCGTCGAGCAGGTGCGACACGCGCGCGGTCGCCACCACCGCCTGCTGCAGGCCGCTGAACTGCATGGTGATCTGGATGAGCGGTTCCACCACGCGCGCGATGTAGCTGATGAAAGCGTACAGCACGCCGACTTCCACCGCATTCATCTGGCGCTGGCCGAAGCCGAAGATCACGATGGTGAGCAGCACCACGTTGAGCAGGTCCAGGGCGGGACGCAACAGGAAGGCGTTGGCGCGCAGTTCGGCCAGGCGCGCCTTGCGGTGCGCGCGGTTGGTGTTCAGGAAGCGCTCGCCGAAGCGCTGCTGGGCATTGCTGGCCTGCAGGACGCTCATGCCGCCGATTGATTCGGCCATCTGGCCGTTGATGTCGCTGCGCAGGGCGCGCGCGCGGGTCACCGCCGGCGCCGACAGGCGCTGGTAGAGCCAGACGATGCCGACCACCGCCGGCACCAGGGCCAGCACCACCAGCATCAGGCGCCAGTCGAGCCAGGCCATCGCGATCAATGTCCCGACCAGCACGATGCTGGAGTCGAGCATCACGAACAGCACCTGGATGTACAGGGTCTTGACCGCCTCGGTGTCGTTGGTCACGCGGCTGACCAGCTGGCCGGTGATGGCGCGGTCGAAAAAGGCCATCGGCAGGCGCAGCACGTGGCCGTAGACCCATTCGCGCAGGCGCCGCACCGAGCGCATCGCCAGGCCCGACAGACGGATCAGCTGCAGGTAGCGGATCCAGGACGAGGCCCAGCCGGTGACGACCAGGCCGCCGAGCAGCAGCGACATGCGGGTCCAGTCCAGGTTGCGCGTCAGGAGGTGGTCGTCGATCAGCGCCTTGCCCATCAGGGGGCCGAGCACTTCCAGGCCGGCCGCGATCACCAGCCAGAAGGTAGCCCAGACCAGGTGGCGGCGGTCCGGCTCGGCCGCACGGCGCAGCAGGCGCGCGGCCTGCGCCGTCTGGGCCCGCATGTTCGCTTGATCGGTTGTTGCGTCAGTCTGCATCGATGCTTGCTTCCAGTTGTTGGTAGCGCCACTGGCTGGCATACCAGCCGTCCAGCCGCAGGAGTTCGTCGTGGCTGCCGGACTCGGTCACGCGGCCGTCGCGCAGCACCACGATGCGGTCGGCGCCGGCCACGGCCGACAACCGATGGCTGGCGATGATGGCGGCGCGTTCCGGCCGGACCGCGCGCAGTTCGCCCAGGTGTTCGAGGATGCGCGTCTCGGTGCCGGTGTCCACGGCCGACAGGGCGTCGTCGAGCAGCAGCAGGGAACTGTCGGCTAGCAGGGCGCGCGCGATCGCCACGCGCTGGCGCTGGCCGCCCGAGAGCGTGATGCCCTTCTCGCCGACCGGGGTGTCGTACCCATGCGGGAAGCGCAGGATGTCATCGTGGATCGAGGCCATCCTGGCCGCTTCCTCGACCTCGGCGCGCGAGGCGCCGGGACGGGCCAGGGCGATGTTCTCGGCGATGGTGGCGGAGAACAGGAAGGATTCCTGCGGCACCCAGCTCATGGCCGCGCGCAGGGCATTCAAGCGGTAGGCCGCCAGCGGCTGCCCGGCCCAGGACACCGTGCCGCGTTGCGGCGTGGCCTGGCGCAGCAGCACGCGCAGCAGGGTCGACTTGCCGGCGCCGGTGGGGCCCACCAGGCCCAGGGTCTGGCCCGGTTCCACCGCCACCGACACCTCGCTCAGGGCGGGCTGGTCGGCTTCGTGGTACGAGAAGGTGACGTTGCGCAGCGCGAGCGCGCCGCGGCCCACCTGCTCGAGCGTGCCTTCGTCCTCGACCGTGAGCGGGGCGTCGAGCAGCGGTTGCAGGCGCGCCAGGCCGGCGCGGCCGCGCTCGATCAGGGACAGCACCCAGCCGGCCGCGAACATCGGCCAGATCAGCTGGCCCAGGTACATCGAGAAGCTGGTCAGCGCGCCCACCGTCAGCTCGTTGTTCCACACCAGGTAGCCACCCAGGCCCAGGGTCAGGCCGGTGGCGGCCGTCAGGGTCAGGCCCACGGCCGGCTCGTAGGCCGCTTCCCAGCGCTGGGCCGACAGGCTCGCGGCGGCGGCATTGCCGGCCAGTTCGCTGAACTGGGCGGCGCTTCTCGCTTCCAGCCCGAGCGCGCGCAGGGTGCGCACGCCGGACAGCGATTCCTGCACGTGGTCGTTCAGGGCCGAAAACCGTTTCAGGGCATCCGCTTCGGCGGTGTGGACCTGGCGCGAGATGCGCCAGAAGGCGAAGGCCATCAGCGGGAAGGGCAGCAGGGCGATCGCGGCCAGGCGCGGGTCGACGCCGAGCGTCATGATGCCCAGCACCATGACCAGGGTCAGGGTGCCGTCGAAGCCGGCCAGCATCGCTTCGCCGGCCGCCATCTCGATGGCGTCGATGTCGTTGGTGGCGAGCGCCATCAGGTCGCCGGTGCGCTGGCGCTGGTAGAAGGCCGGTCCCTGGGCTGCCAGGCGCGCGTACAGGCGGGTGCGCAGCTCGACGCCAAGGTTGTAGGCGGCCGAGTACAGGCGGATGCGCCAGCCGACCCGCAGCACGTAGATGGCCAGGCCCAGGCCGAGCAGCTGGGCCAGGCCGACCAGCAGCGCATGGCGGTCGAGCGCGTGGGCGGCCAGGCCGTCGATCAGGGCGCCGACCTTGCGCGGGATCAATACTGTACAGATGGCGACGCCGGCCAGCATGAAGGCCGACGAGACATAGGCATGCCAGTGCCGGCGGACGAAGCCGCCGATCAGCCTTGCGAGACTCATGTTGTTCCTTGCAGATAACGCGTCCCGCGTCCTGAAACAACAAGCGGGCCGAAGCCCGCTAGTGTAGTCGCTTTGCCAATCGGGCGCTGCCCGGCTTACTTCTTGCGACGGGCAGGTGCGCGCGGAACCTCGACCTTCGGCAGCGGCGCGTCGTCGGCTGCCGGCACCGGGGCGGCGGCGGGATGCGGCGCGACGGCGGCCAGGACGTCGCCCTGGGCGACGGCCGCCGCGATCGGGGTCGGTTCGGCCACCGGGGCCGGTTCGATGGCGGTCACGGCAACCGGCTCGGCTTCGACCACCACCACCGGTTCGTTAGTGGCGGGCGCAACCGTTGCCACGGGTTCGGCCACGGCGGGCTGCGCTTCTGCCGGGGCGGTGTGCTCGATCACTTCGACCGTCTCGACGGCCTGCTGGCGGGCCAGCGCGAACGGGCGCACGGCAGCCGCTTGCACACCGCTGGCGATGCCCAGCAGTTCGCGGCTGTAGGCGAACAGGCTGCGCATGCCTTCCCCGGCCTGGCCGCCGAGGGTGAGCAGGTCGCGCGGGTCGCGCGAGTTGATCAGGGCGAAGGTGGCGCCGAGCGAACGCTGGGCCGCGTCGCGCGAGGCCGCCAGGTTGAGGGCCGCGACCCGGCCGGCGTTTTCGAACGCCTGGCTGGTCACGGATTGAAAGAAATCGAGTTGTGCTTCGAACTGGGCCTGGGGTACTGCGGAGAATGAATCGCGAAGTGAAGTCATGTGGGTCCCTTGTCGGTCATGGTATGGTGCGATGCAATATCGGGTAGTGTAGCCATGAATCGTCAGGCTTGCAAAGCACTTGTTCAATTGTGTTCGCGCAGAAATCTTGCGCTGCAGCATGGTCCGCCTGCCGCAACGCCTTTGCCCGTCTGGTCCGCCAGGAAGTGGTTACAATCGGGTCATACAACAGGAGGAGTGCGCATGGATCTCGTGATTCGCAACGCCACCCTGCCGGACGGCAGCCGCGGCATCGACATCGGCATCAACGGCGAGCGCATCGCCGCCGTGGAAAAACGGCTGGCGGCGCAGGGCGCCCGCGAGATCGACGCCGGCGGGGACCTGGTCAGCCCACCTTTCGTGGACGCCCACTTCCACATGGATTCCACCCTGAGCTACGGCCTGCCGCGGGTGAACCGCAGCGGCACCCTGCTGGAGGGAATCCGCCTGTGGGGAGAGCTCAAGCCGCAACTGGCCCAGGACGCCATCATCGAACGCGCGCTGCGCTACTGCGACTGGGCGGTGGCGCGTGGGCTGCTGGCGATCCGCACCCACGTCGACGTCTGCGACGACCGCCTGCTGGCGGTGGAGGCGCTGCTGGAAGTGCGCAAGCAGGTCGCGCCCTACCTCGACCTGCAGCTGGTGGCCTTTCCCCAGGACGGCCTGCTGCGCAGCCCGGGCGCCTTCGACAACCTGAAACGCGCCATCGGCATGGGCGTGGACGTGGTGGGCGGCATCCCGCACTTCGAGCGCACCATGCAGGACGGCGCCGAATCGATCCGCCTGCTGTGCGAATACGCGGCGCAACACGACCGGCGCGTGGACATGCACTGCGACGAGACCGACGACCCGATGTCGCGCCATATCGAGACCCTGGCGGCCGAAACCCGGCGCCTCGGCATGCAGGGGCTGGTGGCCGGCTCGCACCTGACCTCGATGCACTCGATGGACAACTATTACGTCAGCAAGCTGCTGCCGCTGATCGCGGAGAGCGGCGTGGCGGCGATCGCCAACCCGCTCATCAACATCACCCTGCAGGGGCGCCACGACAGCTACCCGAAGCGGCGCGGCATGACCCGCGTGCCGGAGCTGCTGGCGGCGGGCGTGGACGTCGCCTTCGGCCACGACTGCGTGCTCGATCCCTGGTACGGCATGGGTTCCGGCGACATGCTGGAAGTGGCGCACATGGGACTGCACGTGGCCCAGATGACGGGCGTGGAGGCGATGCACCAGTGCTTCCTGGCGGTGACCGAGACCCCGGCGCGCATCCTCGGATTGGCAAGCTACGGGCTGGCGCCGGGATGCTGGGCCGATCTGGTGCAGCTCGATGCCGGCTCCACGGTGGAGGCGATCCGCCTGCGCGCGGCGCGCAAGCTGGTGCTGCGCCGCGGCGCGATCGTGGCCGAGACCCCGGCGGCCCAGGCTACCCTGCACCTGCCGGGCCGGCCGGCCAGCACCGACTTCCGGATGCCGCCGCACGGAGCGCAATAGGTCCTTTGGAGCAGGGCCGGGCGAACAACAGGCCCGCACAATTCCTGAAACGACTGGCGGTTTGGGGCTAGAATAGAACGCTTTCCAGTTCAGTAACGCCTCTCTCGATAGCCGTGAAAGACATTCAGATTCGCCCTGCAGCAGAAGACGATTTCGACGCGATGTGGAGCATCTTCTGCGCCCACGTCGCCGCCGGCGAAACCTATCCTTTTACTACCGGGACCTCGCGCGAAGCGGGCCACGCCTACTGGCTCGGGCCGGAGGTGGCGAGCTTCGTCGCGACCGCGGGCGGGCGCGTGCTCGGCATGTACCGCATGGTCCCGAACCAGGTCGGTCGCGGCCACCACGTGGCCAATGCATCCTACATGGTCAGCCCCCCGGCGCAGGGGGCAGGGGTGGGGCGCCGGCTGGGCGAACATAGCCTGTCGGAGGCGCGGCGCCAGGGCTACCTGGCGATGCAGTTCAACTATGTGGTGAGCACCAACACCGCCGCCATCCGGCTGTGGAAGAAGCTCGGGTTCTCGATCGTCGGCACTCTGCCCAAGGCCTATCGCCACAAGCGCCTGGGCCATGTGGACGCCTATGTGATGTACCAGCTGCTGCAGGACCCGGATCACTGGCCGACGGTGGACGCATGACGACTCTGCCTCCCGCAGTACTGCGCACCGAACGCCTGCGCCTGCGCCTGGCGCATCCCGGCGACGCCGCGTTTTATCTCGCGCTCGTCAACGACCCGGACTTCATCCTCCACATCGGCGACCGCGGCCTGCGCACGATCGAGGCGGCGGCCAAGGCGATCGAAGACGGTCCGGTGGCGATGCAGCGCGCCCGCGGGCATTCGCTCTACGTGGTCGAGCTGCAGGAGGATGGGACGCCGATCGGCCTGTCCGGCCTGATCAAGCGCGACACCCTGGAACACGTGGACATCGGCTACGCCTTCCTGCCGCAGCACCGTGGCCGCGGGTATGCCTTCGAGGCCGCGCAGGCGGTTGTCGCGCACGCGCGCACGCTGCGCATAGCGCACCTGGCCGCCATCGTCAACCCGGCCAACGCGGCCTCGATCGCCTTGCTGCGCAAGCTGGGCATGCGCTTCGAGCGCCACGCCGAGCTGGCGCAGGGCCAGCCGGGCGTCGACGTCTACTCCATGGATATTCCCGCGTAGGAATAAGAAGGCAGCCGTGCCGCGTCCATTTCGGGGCGATGGTAGGATGGACGTTATGAAAAGCGCCACGATCCGTGCGCATGTTTTCGAACCGAGCCAGCGATGCCGATCACCGAGCCGAGTCCCAACGCCACCTTCTTCATCGTCCTCAATGCCGGGTCGGGTCATTCCGAGACCGACCTGCGGCGCTCTACCATCGAGGGCGTGCTGGCCGCCGCCGGACGCCAGTGCCACCTGGAACTGGTAGACGATCCGGCCGAGCTGGCCGACAAGGCGCGCAGCATGGCGGCGCGCGCGGTGGCGGAGGGCGGCATCCTGGTCGCGGCGGGCGGCGACGGCACCATCAACACCGTGGCCCACGAAGCGGTGCTGGCCGGCTGTCCCTTCGGTGTTTTGCCGCAGGGAACCTTCAACTACTTCGGCCGCACCCACGGCATTCCGGAAGACCTGGCCGAAGCCGTGTACGCATTGCTGCGCGGCCAGGTGCGGCCGGTGCAGGTGGGGCTGCTCAACAACAAGATCTTCCTCGTCAACGCCAGCGTCGGCCTGTATCCCAAGCTGCTCGAGGAGCGCGAACACGACAAGCAGCAGTACGGACGCAGCCGGGTCGTGGCGTTCTTCTCTGCGATCAAGATCGCACTGCGTCCACACCGCCACCTGCGCATCACGCTCGAGCTCGACGGCAAGGAACGCCGCCTGCGCACCCATACCTTGTTCGTTGGTAACAACCGGCTGCAGCTGGAACAGGTCGGGATGCGCGACGGCCTGATCGAAGCGGTCGAGGACGGGCAGCTGGTCGCCATCGCGCCGCGGCCGATGGGCAAGCTCGGCCTGCTGCGCCTGCTGGTGCGCGGCATGCTGGGACGCCTGGGCAGCGACGACGAGGTGGACGCCTTTGCCTTCAAGCGCCTGACCGTGCGCACCCCGGCCGTGTACGGCCGCAAGCGCATGAAGGTGGCGGCCGACGGCGAAGTGACGCAGATGCCGATGCCGCTGGAATTCCGCGTGCTCGAAGGGCGGCTGATGCTGGTAGTGCAGGGGCCGTCGCGCAAGGAGGCGCGGCCGGTGCCCGGGGAAGCCGAAGCCGCGTGAACGTAGGGTGGTCGGCTCTGCCGACCGCGCGTTCAACTATCGGATGAGTCGTCGAAATGCGTGCCGGAGTCGAACGCGCGGTCGGCGAAGCCGACCACCCTACTTGGTACGGAGCAAGCGCACGCCGTAGATATCGAAACGGTTGGACGGCCCGCCAACCCCACCGGCCGCGCTGAACGTCCTGTTGCTGTCCAGGTAACTCATGTTATAGAAGTCGCTCATCTCGACCCGGTAGCGCCCCGGCGCCAGTTGCGCCGCCAGCGGCGTCGAATACACGGTCGGCGTATCCGCCTTCGCCAGCGGGGCGTGCGGCAGCTGCACCACGCCCTGGGCCACGATCCTGCCTCGCGCGTCTTCCACCTTCAACCATTTCACGCCGCCGCTGATGCCCAGGTTCACCTGGTTGACGGCGTTGTGGTAGCGCACCTGGACCTGGTAAGTGCCGGCGGCCGGCACCGCGATGCGCTCGACGGCGTAGCGGTCGTTCGGCGCGCCCCAGTTCTCCAGGCGGGGCCGGGCAAAGCGCGCGTTCGGCGGCGCCGGCTTCAGGTTCGAGTGCGTGCGCGCATCCGTCACCGGCACCTCGATGCCCCGATCGACGCAGCGCGGCATGCTGTGGTGGCTGCGGTTGCCGCTCGCCGTGGCGATCGCCTCCACCGCATAGCAGGCGGTGGCGGGCGCGCTTCGGTCTGACCAGTCGCGCGCGCGCAGGCCATCGGCCACGCGCTTGCCGTCGCGGTAGACGGCGTAGCGCACACCTGCCCCGTCGTCGCCCGGCGCGATACGCAGGCGCATGCCGCCGCGGCCATGCTTCAAGGCCGCGATCGACGGTTCGCGCGGCGCGAAGGTGATGCCGCCCGGTGCGTACGGGTCGTCCTCGATGCGGCGGATCTCCTGCTGGCCCGGCAGCAGCGCGCCCAGCACGATCTCGATCTTGTTGTCCGGTCCGAGCTGGCCGAGCGCCAGCGTGTCGCCGGCCGGCTGGCCGTTCAGCAGGATGCGCTCGACCGCGTACACGCCGTCCTTCTGGCTGGCCGCAGGCAGGCGCACCAGCACGTCGATGCGCTTGCCGTGCAGGCGCAATGCGTGCAGGGCGATCTCGTTGGAGGCGCCGAACAGTTCGCGGCGCAGCCTGGCGGTCACGAAAGGCTTCAGCCGGATGCCGTCGTTCAGGGCCGTCACCCCGAACACGTGCTCCACCACCATCCCCAGGTAGGCGCCGACGGACCACAGCTGGCGCCGCGAATTGATCACCGGCCCGATCAGGGACGGATGGCGTTCGTCGAGCAGCAGCGGCTGGCCGGACAGCCACTCGAGGTTCTCCATGTTCGACATGTTCAGGGCCGCGCCGCGCACCAGCGAATCGTAGGCGGCGTCGGCCACCGCCACGTTGCCGGTTTGCGTTGCCGCGCGCAGGCCGTAGCCGGTCACGAACGGCCACAGGGCGCGGTTGTGGTAGACGGGCAGGCCCGGCTGCTGCGGATAGATCACGGGCGCGCCCATGGGACCGTGCGGGTAGCGCGCCAGGATGGAGCGGGCCTGTTCTTCGCTGGCGACGCCGGTGACGATGGCCAGCGCCTGGCCCAGCCAGTCGAACTTGTGCAACGGCGCACCGTCCAGGTGGCCGGCCGTCAGGCTGCTGTACATGCCGGCGTCTTCCAGCCACAGCCTGCTGTTGATGGCCCGCTTCAGGTCCGCAGCCCAGGCCCGGTAACGCGCGGCGCGTGCGGCATCGTTCTGTTCCCCGGCCAGCCGCGCCGCCAGGGTGAGCGCCTGGTAGTGGGCGACGTTAGTGGACAGCGCCTTCGACGTCGACATCGAGGCCAGGTCACCCGGGATCCATGATGCGTAGCTCTGGTCGCGCCAGTCGAGGAAGGACTGTTCGCCCATGTACAGGCCAGCGGCCGCATCGAACGCGGCGAGGCGGTCGTTCTCGATGGTGTTCGTGAGCGCCTGCAGCGCGCGCCGGGCAAACGCCGCGCGTTCGGCCGCGGGCAGGGTGCGCAAGGTTTCTTCCGCCGCGAAGGCCCAGGTGACGCGGTCGGTGCTGACCGGCCAGCTGCCGCCGCTGCCGGTGTCCTGCACGATCTGCAAGCCATCGCCCTCGTTTGCCACCTGCGGCGCGATGTTCACGCCCTGGCGCCAGCCGGACAGCTTGAATTCCAGCGAATTGCGCACCCGCTGCGGGTCGAGCAGCGCCAGGCCCAGGTCGGCCGCATACGAGAGGTCGCGGGTCCAGACGTAGTGCCACTTCTCGCCGGTCTCGAAGCATTCGCAGGGGATCGCGGCGCCGCCGTTGTAGTTGCCGTCGCGGATCTGGCTGACCGAGTCCTGGCGCATCTCGCTTCCTGCCAGCGCGAACAGGGCGTCGAAGGCCAGGTTGCCGGTGCGGATGCGCGGCAGGCCGGGCTGCTCGGCGTATTCGCTGTGCTGCGGACCCGGATCGCGCAGGCTCAGGGTGGTCGAATGGGCGTAACGGCGGAGAAGCGCACCCGAATCCGGCGTGGAGAAGCGCGCCGTTTCCTGCTTGCCGTCCCAGGTCGGCCAGGTGAGGGCGGCGACCGCTTCGCGGCCGGCGTGCGGATCGGCGGTCCCCGCCGCCTCCGGCGTGTCCAGGCGCATGATGCGCAGTTGGGGCGCGGCCGGGTTCGAGGTGTCCACCGTGAAGCGGTAGGTGCCGGTGCGGCGCACGAACAGATAGTCTTCCGGCCCGGGCTGAGTCGCGAGGTGGTAGGGCGTGTCCGGCGTCGCCGTCACGCTCCGGTTCGGATCGAGCACCCATTCCGCGCTCCAGTCGCCGCTGCCGACCTTGAAGGCATGGTTGCCGGGGCTGACCAGGATGTCCGCCTCGTACACGTCCTTGCCCTTGGCCACCAGACGGTTGTCCGTGCCCCAGCCGTTGAAGGCGCCGCGGATGTAGAGCTCCTTGTCCTGGGCCTGCGCGCCCATACAGGCGAGGAGGGCGGCGCTTGCCAGCAGGCGCCGTTTCATTGCGCCGCATCCAGTTCGAGGATCACGCTGGCCTTGGGAGGCAGGCGCAATTCCTTCGCCAGGTCGAAGCGCTTGCCGCTCAGGACGTCGACGCCGCCCGCCACGCCCGCCAGCATCTCATGGAAGCGCGCGACGTCGAGCACCATCTCCTTCGGGTTGTTGTTGAAGGCGACCAGCACCTTCCTGGCGTCGTCATAGCGGAAGTACACGTAGGTATTGTCGCGCGGGCCGTAGTGCATCAGCTTCCCGCGGTGGATGACCGCCTGGGCCTTGCGCCAGTTGGCCAGCTTGCGCACCAGGTCCTGGGCCGCGCGCTGCTTGCCAGTCAAACCCTTGCCGGCAAAGGCGTCGATGCGGTCGCCAGGCCAGCCGCCGGGGAAGTCGCTGCGGTAGCTGACGTCGTTGCGTTCTTTCGTCGCGCTGGTCATCAGGATCTCGTCGCCGGTATAGAACTGGGGGATGCGCGGCATGGTCATCATGAACACCATGGCCATGCGGTAGCGGTCGAAGTCCTCACCGACCACGCTCCAGATGCGCGACATGTCGTGGTTGTCCATGAACAGCACCAGGTTGTGCGGTTCCGGGTACAGGTAGTCGAGAGAGAGGGTCTCGTAGACGTCGGTGAAAACGTTGCGGCCCTTCTCGTCGGCGAGGGCCGTGCGCATGCTTTCCGCCAGCGGGAAATCCATCAGGCTCGGGGTGGAGGCGCGGTAGCCGTCGAAGTTGTTCTTCCCGCGCTGCCAGCGCGCCACCACCGGCACCAGCTTGCTCCATTCCTCGCCCACCATGTTCAGCTTCGGGTATTCCTGCATCAGTCGCCGCGTGTATTCGCTCAGGAAGGCGCCGTCCGAATAGCCGAAAGTGTCAATGCGCAGGCCGGACAGCCCCGCATATTCGATCCACCAGATATTGTTCTGGATGAGGTAGTTGGCCACCAGGGGATTCGACTGGTTCAGGTCCGGCATGCTCTCGACGAACCAGCCGCGCGTGAAGTTGTCGGCGTCTTCTTTCGAAGCGTACGGGTCCTGCACGGCGGTGCGATGGTGCTGGGTCGGCACGAACTTGCCGCCGTAGTTCAACCAGTCCGGTGTCGGCAGGTCCTTCATCCACCAGTGCCCGCTGCCGATATGGGACAGCACGACGTCCTGGATCAGGCCGATGCCGCGCTTCTTCGCTTCAAGCGACAAGCGGCGAAAGTCCTCGTTGCTGCCGTAGCGCGGATCGATGCGGTAATGGTCGGTGGCCGCATAGCCGTGGTAGGAGTAGGCCGGCATGTCGTTCTCGACCAGCGGCGTCGGCCACAGCTGGGTGAAGCCGAGGTCGCGGATGTAGTCGAGGCGGTCGATGATGCCCTGGATGTCGCCGCCATGGCGCCCGGAGCCGTTGGCGCGATTGGCTTTTTCGCGGGTGTCTTGGGTCGAGTCGTTGGCAGGAATCGCGTTGGCGAATCGGTCCGGCATCACCTGGTAGATGGCGTCGCTGCCGTTGAAGCCGACGCGCTGGGCCGAACCGGGCTCGCGCGCCAGCAGTTGATACGTGTACTTGGCTTCGCGCCCGGTGCCGCGGAACACGATGTCGAAGCGGCCCGGCTGGGCATCGGCGCCGATGTCGAGGTCGATGAACAGGTAGTTGCGGCTGGGGACGCGCGTGACCGAGGCGATGCGCACCCCGGGATAGCTGAGTGCGGGCTCGAGCTCGGCGATGCGCTCGCCATGCACCATCAGCTGCAGCCCCTTGTGCTGCATGCCGGTCCACCAGAACGGCGGCTCCATGTGGGCGATGGCGGGGGATTCGGCCTGGGCGGCGCAGGCGAGCAGGGCGGCGCTGCCGACGAGAAGACGGGCGAGGAGAAGTCTCATGTGAATTGGGGCGCTTCTGTCTCGCCGGCGGCAGGTAGACCGCGTTCGCGTAGTCAGACTACAGCGGTTTCGCCAGAGTCGAGGACAGAGGACTGCCGCGCTAGGTTATGTTGCTGGGAGAATACTATGAATATGCTGTAGCGTACAAACGACGAACTGAAGAAACCATCTAGTCAAAGTACAAATTTTGTTTGGGAAACTCTCATTCATTTAGCATATTCAGGCGATCTCTCATATTCAGAGCAGCAAAGGCCGCACCAAGTTGGTGCAAACCTTGCCTTTCATGTAGCCAAATCGTGCATTTGTAGTCCGACTACAGCAGTCTGTACACGGTTCTGTAGCCCAAATACAACGAAAAACCCGTGTTCTCCTGACCATTTTGCGAAAAACATGCCATTATCGTAGTAACAAGCAACTCCCGTTGACAGTGCATCTAGTTTTAATACAGAATCCTTGACAGAACGTCTAATTACGTTTGCTTGAGGCTGCCGTGCTGGCTGTCGCGCTGTAGTTTCGGGAAAAAATTACTGGTCTTTATGAGGGGACAAATGAGTATTTTCGCAACCAAGCGCACCGCCGAGCCGGTTCGCCATGCATTCCAGCTGAGCCCGGTCGCTGCCGGCTGCGCCGTTTTCCTGTCCATCTTCGCGGGTAGTGCTTACGCGCAGAGCACCGCGCAGGACAACACCACCACCACCACCAGCGCCACCTCGAGCGTCGCCACCCAGCCGAATTCGGCCGAGCAGGCAGCCGCCGCCGCCGAGCCGACGCCGCCGGGTTCGACCGCGACCGTCCAGCCGGGCGTCGCCACCGTTCAGGTGACCGGTATCCGCCGCGGTATCGAAGCGGCGATCTCGATCAAGAAGAATTCCTCGTCGATTGTCGAAGCCGTCTCGGCCGAAGACATCGGCAAGCTGCCGGACCAATCCGTCGCCGAGTCGATCGCGCGCCTGCCGGGCGTGACCGCCCAGCGTAGCCGCGGTTCGGGCCGTGCCTCGGACATCTCGGTGCGCGGCCTGTCGCCGAGCTTCAACGGCACCCTGCTGAACGGCCGCGAAATGGCCTCGACCGGCAACGCCCGCTCGCCCGAGTTCGACCTGTTCCCGGCCGAACTGATGGGTTCCATCGTCATCTATAAAACCCCGGACGCCGCCGTCATCGGCCAGGGCCTGGCCTCGACCATCGACCTGCGCACCGTGCAGCCGCTGGACTTCGGCAAGCGCACCGTCGCCGTCAGCTACAAGAAGACCCGCCTCGGCGTGAAGCATCCGGACGGCCTGCCGGAAGGCGACGGCAAGCGCGCCACCCTGTCGTACGTCGACCAGTTCGCGAACCGCACCATCGGCGTGGCAGTGGGTTTCACCCGCTATGAAGAAACCGGCGGCGGCCAGACCACGTTCAACTCGTGGGGCGTCGCCGAGATGGACTACAACGGCGGCAAGGTCAAGACCCCGGGCGGCTTCGGCTACGACACCGTGACCGACTCGCACGAACGCGACGGCGCCTTCGCCTCGCTGCAGTTCCGCCCCAACAAGAACTTCAAGTCGACCGTCGACCTGTTCTACTCGGCCGGCGAAACCGGCCAGAAGAAAACCGGTTTCGAAGGCGGCGTGGCCTACAACGGCGGCGGCGCCTACGAGCTGCCGCACGTGCTGAGCACCGCCACCGTGAGCAACGGCGTGGCCACCAGCGGCACCATCACCAACTGGAAGGGCGTGGTGCGTAACCACTACGAAGGCGCCAAGGACGATCTCAAGACCGTCGGCTGGAACAGCGAACTGAAGATCGCCGACTGGACCACCGCGGCCGACCTGACCTGGTCGAAAGCCACCAAGCTGAGCTCGCGCTACGAAACCACCGCCGGTATCGCCGGCCGCGCCCAGGACAGCCTGAAGTACACCAATTTCAACGGCGCCAACGTCACCGAAGTGAAGTACACCCCGGGTTCGAACTACGCCGACCGCAACGTCGCGCGACTGACCGACGTCATGGGCTGGTCGGGTGGCGAAGCTTCGCCGCAGGCCGGTTACCTGGCGCAGCCGTACATCGAAGACGAAGTCAAGGCCATCCGCCTGACCGCCAAGCGCGCCGTCGAATTCGGCCCGATCGTGGCTACCAGCTTCGGCTTCAACCATACCTCGCGCGACAAGACGCGCACCGGCGAGGAAGGCCGCCTGATGATCGCGGGCGGCCCGTACGCCGCCGCGACCGTGCCGGGCAGCGATGTCGCCTTTGCCGGCACCTCGGGCTTCCAGGTCGTGTCCTGGGATCCGCGCGGCTCGCTCGGTTCGGTCTACCAGCTGGCCAACAAGGTCGACGCCGACATCTACAACAAGTTCTGGGACGTGAGCGAACGCATCAACACCGCCTACCTCATGGGCGACCTGGACGGTGAGCTGTTCGGCCTGAACTACCGCGGCAACGTCGGCCTGCAGGCGATCCACACCAACCAGCGCGGCGGCGGCTATGCCGTCGACAAGTCGCGCTGCACCGGCAACACCGCCGCGACCTGCCCGGCACAGCGTACCAGCGACGGCGACAGCTTCTGGGATGTCCTGCCGAGCCTGAACATGAGCTTCGACCTCAAGAACGAGCAGATGCTGCGCCTCGGTGTGGCCAAGGTCGTGTCGCGCGCCAACCTGGACGACCTGCGCGCCGGCAGCGGCTTCGGCATCGCCAGCCAGGGCGTACCGATCCTGTCCGGCAGCTCCGGCAACCCGCAACTGAAGCCGTTCCGCGCCAAGGCCCTGGACCTGTCGTACGAGAAGTACTTCGGCAACAAGGGTTATATCAGCGCCGCGGTCTTCTACAAGAAGCTCGACACCTACATCCTGCGCGTGCCGCGCGTGTTCGACTTCGGTCCGTTCGTGACCCCGACCACCCCGCTGCCGCTGACCGGTCCGTACAAGGGCTCGACCGTCGGCCTGCTGAACCAGCCGGTCAACGGCGACGGCGGCAACCTGAAGGGCTTCGAGCTGGCCGTGAACATCCCGTTCTCGATGATCACCGAATACCTGGACGGTTTCGGCATCATGGCCAACCACTCGGACACCAAGAGCAACGTCGAACTGCCGGGCAGCGGCTTCTCGAACATCAACGGCGGTCCGGTCAGCATCCCGCTGCCAGGCCTGTCGCGCAAGGTGAGCAACCTGCGCGTGTACTACGAGAAGAACGGCTTCCAGATCGCCGCCGCAGCGCGCAAGCGTTCGAGCTTCCTGGGTCAGGTGTCGGACTTCCAGGACAACGCGCAATTGACCTTCATCAAGGGCGAGACCATTGTTGACCTGCAGGCATCGTACGAGTTCCAGCGCGGCTGGCTGAAGGGCCTGAGCGTGTATGCCCAGGCGCAGAACTGGAACAATGCACCGTTCCTCGAGTACACCACCGACGAGAACAACCCGTCGAACCGCCGCGCGTATGGCCGTACCTACCACTTCGGCGCCAGCTACAAGTTCTAAGCTGGGCTGAACTGCGGTACAGTATCAACCCCTGCCAGGCTTCGGTCTGCCAGGGGTTGTTTTTCGTCGCACCCTGGGTATCTGATATGAACAACGAACCAATCAAGGACATCGTCATCGTCGGCGGCGGCACCGCCGGCTGGATGACCGCGGCCGCGCTCTCGACGATGCTCAACGGCCGCTACAACATCCGCCTCGTCGAGTCCGACGAGATCGGCATCGTCGGCGTCGGCGAAGCGACCATCCCGATGATCCAGCGCTTCAACCGCGTGCTGGGCATCGACGAGCACGAATTCATGCGCGAGACCCAGGGCAGCTTCAAGCTCGGCGTCGAGTTCGTGAACTGGGGCCGTCTGGGCGACCGCTACATGCACGGTTTCGGACGCCTCGGCCAAGACCTGGCCACCGTGCCCTTCGACCAGTACTGGCAGCGGATGCGCCGCGCGGGCAAGGCCGCGCCGCTGGAGGAGTACTCGATCACCCGCATGGCGGCAAAGGCGAACAAGTTCATGCCGCCGCGCTTCGACGTGCAGAATTCGCCGCTGCGCGACATCAACTACGCCTACCACTTCGACGCCGGCCTGTATGCGAAATACCTGTGCAAGCTGGCCGAGAGCCGCGGCGTGACCCGCGTCGAAGGCAAGATCACCCGCGCGACGCAACGCGAGGGCGATGGTCACGTCGACGCGGTCGAGCTGGAAAGCGGCATGCGCGTAGAGGGCGAGCTGTTCATCGACTGCTCGGGCTTCCGCGGCCTGCTGATCGAGCAGACCTTGCAGACCGGCTACGAGGACTGGACCCGCTGGCTGCCGGCCGACCGCGCGCTGGCCGTGCCCTGCGAATCGGCGGCCGTCATGACGCCGTACACCCGGGCGACCGCGCACAAGTCGGGCTGGCAGTGGCGCATCCCGCTGCAGCACCGCACCGGCAATGGTCACGTCTATTGCAGCCGCTTCATCAGCGACGACGAGGCCGCAGCAACCTTGCTGGCCAACCTGGACGGCCGCGCGCTGGCCGAGCCGCGCCTGATCAAGTTCCAGACCGGCATGCGCAAGCTGGCCTGGAACGGCAACGTGGTCGCCATCGGCCTGGCCAGCGGCTTCCTCGAGCCGATCGAATCGACCAGCATCCACCTGATCCAGTCCTCGATCCAGCGCCTGATCGACTTCTTCCCGGACCGCCGCTTCAGCAGCATCGACCGCGACGAATACAACCGCCAGGCACGCTTCGAGTACGAGCGCATCCGCGACTTCATCGTGCTGCACTACCACCTGAACCAGCGCACCGATTCCGAATACTGGAAAGAGTGCGCCCACATGGCGATTCCGGAGACCTTGCAGCGCAAGATGGACCTGTACCGCTCGCACGGGCGCGTGGTCCGGGTCGACAACGAACTGTTTTCGGAAGTCGGCTGGATCCAGGTGTTCGAAGGGCAGAACATGCCGATCGACGGTTACCACCCGCTGGCCGAGACCCAGTCCGAAGCCGACGTCGCCGAGTACCTGGCGAGCGTGCGCGAGGTGATCGCCAAGTGCGTCGAGGTGATGCCTTCGCATGACGAGTACATCGCCAAGATGTGCCCGGCGAAGAAAATGTAGCGCCAACCCTGTATCATGCGCGGCCCCATGCGTGAAGGCGCATGGGGCCGCTGTTTTTTTCCACCCGGCAAAAAAGCCGCGCCCGTTCCAAATAGTGCCCGCCCTCCCTGCATGAGGGAGTAAACTGCGGTTTCAGTATCAACTTTGAAAGTTTTGCCATGTCCGACACTCCCCTCCCGAATTTCGCCGATCTCGACCTGTCCGCGCCCGTACTCAAAGCGTTGAAGGACGTCGGCTACGAAACGCCTTCGCCGATCCAGGCCGCGACCATTCCGCTGCTGTTGGCCAACCGTGACGTGCTCGGGCAGGCCCAGACCGGTACCGGCAAGACCGCCGCTTTTGCGCTGCCGATCCTGTCGCGCATCGACATCAAGCAGGCCACGCCCCAGGCGCTGGTGCTGGCGCCGACGCGCGAGCTGGCGATCCAGGTGGCCGAAGCCTTCCAGAGCTACGCCGCCCACATCAAGGGCTTCCACGTGCTGCCGATCTACGGCGGCCAGAGCTACGGCCCGCAACTGTCGGCGCTGCGCCGCGGCGTGCACGTGGTGGTGGCCACGCCCGGCCGCGTGATCGACCACATCGAAAAGGGCTCGCTCGACCTGTCGCAGTTGAAGACGCTCGTGCTGGACGAAGCCGACGAGATGCTGCGCATGGGCTTCATCGACGACGTCGAGCACATCCTGCAGCAGACCCCGCCCGAGCGCCAGACCACGCTGTTCTCGGCCACCATGCCGCCGGCGATCAAGCGCATCGCCAAGACCTATCTGCGCGACCCGGCCGAAGTGACCGTGGCCGCCAAGACCGGCACCGCCGCCAACATCACCCAGCGCTACTGGCTGGTGGCCGGCATGCAGAAGCTCGATGCCCTGACACGCATCCTGGAAGCGGAGCCTTTCGACGGCATGATCATCTTCGCCCGCACCAAGCTCGGCACCGAGGAGCTGGCGACCAAGCTGCAGGCGCGCGGCTTCGCGGCCGTCGCCATCAACGGCGACATGGCCCAGCAGGCGCGCGAACGCACCATCGAACAGCTCAAGAACGGCAAGATCGACATCCTGGTCGCGACCGACGTCGCCGCGCGCGGCCTGGACGTGGAGCGCATCAGCCACGTGATCAACTACGACGTGCCGTCCGATCCGGAAAGCTATACCCACCGCATCGGCCGCACCGGGCGAGCCGGCCGCAGCGGCGAAGCGATCCTGTTCATCACCCCGCGCGAGCGCGGGCTGCTGAAAGCCATCGAGCGCGCCACCCGCCAGCCGGTCGAGCCGATGTCGCTGCCGACCATGAAAGCGGTGAACGACGTCCGTATTGCGAAGTTCAAGGAACAGATCACCGAGATGCTGGCCGGCGGCGGCCTGGAGCAGTACCGCGGCCTGATCGAGGAGTATGAACGCGAGCACAACGTGCCGGCCGTCGACATCGCCGCCGCGCTGGCCAAGCTGGGCCGCGGCGACGTCCCGCTGCTGCTGGAAAAGCCGGACCGCGAGCCGAAGCCCGACTTCGCTCCGCGCGAGCAGGGGAGCTGGGAAGACCGCCCGGCACGTCCGGTGCGCGAAGCGCGCGAACCGGCCTTCAAGAAGGAACGGGTGGAGCGCGCGCCCGAGCCGGGCATGACCACCTTCCGCATCGAAGTCGGCCACCAGCACGGCGTCAAGCCGGGCAACATCGTCGGCGCCATCGCCAACGAGGCCAACATGCCGGCCAAGTACATGGGCCGCATCGAGATCTACGACGACTACAGCACCATCGACCTGCCGGACGACATGCCGCAGGACCTGGTCGACCACCTCAAGACCGTGTGGGTGGCGGGGCAGCAGCTGAACATGACGCGTGACGGCCAGGAAGCGCCGATCATCTCGGCGCCGAAGAAGAAGTCGTTTGCGAAACCGGGCGCGGATCGCCGCGTGGCAGAGAAGGGCGGGAAGAAGCCGCACCGCAAGGGGTGATTGGGGTTTGATGCCCGCGTATGGTGGCGCAAACCTCGACCGCCAACGGGTGATCGGTCATCCCGGCGAAGGCCGGGATCCAAGTTTGCTCGCTGACCGGTGCAATCAAGCGCTAGCTCGGCACACACAAAATTGGGCGATGTGATGCCAGTGGCATCACATCGGCCTGCGTCGGTACGACGGGCTAACGCTACTGCTTCCATGGTTGGCTGCTCAGAGAGCCGATCACTTATTGCTGGCCACTTTCGCCGATTCCGGCGCAAACATCCACAACAACGCCTCCCGCAGTTCCCCCGCCCAGAACGCCTCGTTGTGCTCCGCCTTCGGCACGATCTTCAGCACCGTGTTGGCCGCCGGGTGACCCGTCTGCTGCATCACCTCCGCCATGCGCTTGACGTCCCCGTTCATCTGCGGCCCTTCCTTCCCGCCCATCAGCAGGAACAGGCGCGCGTCCTTCGGCGCCGGCCTGGTGCGCACGAAGTCGAACACCTGTTGCCCCGCCGTCCAGTAAGCCGGCGAGAACACGCCCGCCTTGCCGAACACTTCCGGGTACTGCACCAGCGCGTAGTGCGAGGCCAGGCCGCCCATCGAGCTGCCCATGATGGCCGTGTGCGCGCGGTCGGGCAGGGTGCGGTACTGCCCGTCGATCATCGGCTTGACGGTCTTGACGATGAAGTCGGTGTAGGCACGGTTCTCGCCCGCGCCGAATTGGGGGTTGTCCCAGGCGTTCAGCTCCGTCATGCGCTTGTCGCCGCCGTTGTCGATGCCGACCACGATCAGTTCCAGCTTGCCTTCCCTCGCCAGCGCGTCCAGCGTCTCGTCCACCTTCCACTCGCCGGCATAGGCGGTGGCGTTGTCGAACAGGTTCTGGCCGTCGTGCATATAGAGCACGGGGTAGCGCTTGCCGGAGGTGGCATAGCCGGGCGGCAGGTAGAGGCGCAGCTGGCGCTTGCGCTCCAGCCCCGGGATCGTGACCGGGCTGCCCAGCAGGCCCACGCCGCTCGAGGCGGTGGAAGCCTTGGGCGACTCGGCGGGCTTGTCGGCGGCCAGGGCTGGGACGGCGAGCGCCGCCACCAGAACGGGCAGGGCGGTGAAACGGAACGAGGGCATGGCATCTCCTTGGTCGGTTCTTATGTTGTTTGACTACAGAGGCGGGTGTCGGACCACCCTCTGTTGTGGCGATTCTACTATGAGAGCTCTTCGATTGACACTCAGAAATCGCCATGTTATTTTGCTACAGCTACGGTGGGTTGGCCGCTTTACGGCCGCCTGCATCACACGAGAGCCCGCCAGCTTCGGGCCACTTTGGGGACACACATGGATATGCAAACCGGCGTGCTCAAGCCACGCCTGTCGTTCTGGCAGCTCTGGAACATGAGCTTTGGCTTCTTCGGCATCCAGTTCGGCTTCGCACTGCAGAACGCCAACACCAGCCGCATCTTTTCCACGCTCGGCGCCAACCCCGACGACCTGGCCCTGTTCTGGCTCGCCGCGCCGGTGACGGGCCTCTTGGTGCAGCCCGTGATCGGCTACCTGAGCGACAACACCTGGCACCCGAAGTGGGGCCGCCGCCGCCCCTTCTTCTTCATCGGCGCCGTGCTGGCCGCCATTGCCCTGTTCCTGATGCCGAATTCCGCCGCCCTGTGGATGGCGGTCGCCGTCCTGTGGCTGATGGACGCCGCCATCAACGTGTCGATGGAGCCGTTCCGCGCCTTCGTGGGCGACAAGCTGGACGCTTCGCAGCAGACCGCGGGCTATGCGATGCAGACCTTCTTCATCGGCTGCGGCGCCGTCATCGCGTCGCTCCTGCCCTGGTTCTTCGAGTCGATGGGCGTGTCGAACGAAGCGCTGGGCGGCATGATCCCCGACACCGTGCGCTATTCCTTCTATGCCGGCGGCGCGATCTTCTTCCTGGCCGTGCTGTGGACCGTGCTCACCGCCGACGAGTTGCCGCCGGCAGACCTGGACGCCTTCCACGCCGAGCGCAAGCATGCGCGCAGCGTCGGCGTGGCCGTGCGCGAGATCGTGGGCGGCTTCGCACGCATGCCAAAGACCATGGTGCAGCTGGCCTTTGTCCAGTTCTTCACCTGGATCGCCCTGTTCGCGATGTGGATCTACACCGGCTCGGCGATCGCCGACAACGTGTACGGCACGGTCGATGCGCAATCGTCCGCCTTCCAGTCGGCCGGCAGCTTCGTCGGCATCATGTTCGCGGTCTACAGCGGCGTGTCGGCCCTGGCGGCCTTCATCCTGCCGGTGTTTGCGCGGGCTACCTCCCGCAAGACCGTGCATGCGGTCTGCCTGGCGATCGGTGGCCTGAGCCTGGCATCGATCGCCCTGATCACCGAGCGCAACATGCTGATGCTGCCGATGGTCGGCGTCGGCCTGGCCTGGGCCTCGATCCTGACCATGCCCTACGCGATCCTGGCGGGCTCGCTGCCGGCCAAGCGCATGGGTTACTTCATGGGCCTGTTCAACTTCTTCGTCGTGATCCCGCAGATCTGCAGCGGCCTGCTGCTGGGCGGCGTGACCAAGCACTTCTTCGGCGGCCACACCGTGATGACGGTGGCGCTGGGCGGCGGCTCGATGCTGCTGGCGGCCCTGCTGACCCTGTTCGTTACCGACCGCGCAGGCCCGGTCAAAGCCGCCGCTTGATCCCCGCGCGCCAGTGATTTCGCGTCTGTCGTATCGTAACGTTTTACCAACATTTCATAATGTTGCACCACGTTATCACGACAGGAGCGAAGCATGAGCATCCAGACCGTCCCGACCACGCCGTTCGCCGGACAGCGGCCCGGCACCTCGGGCCTGCGCAAGAAGGTAACCGAGTTCCAACAGCCCGGCTACCTCGAGAATTTTGTCGAAGCGATCTTCCTGACCCTGGGTGAAGGCAGCGGCCGCACCCTGGTCGTCGGCGGCGACGGCCGCTACTTCAACCGCGAAGCGATCCAGACCATCCTGCGCATGGCCGCCGCCCACGGCGTGGCGCGCTGCCTGGTGGGGCGCGGCGGCATCCTGTCCACGCCGGCGGTGAGCTGCGTGATCCGCAAGCGCGCCGCGTTCGGCGGCATCGTGCTCTCGGCCAGCCACAACCCGGGTGGCCCGGACGGCGACTTCGGCATCAAGTACAACATCGAGAACGGCGGCCCGGCGCCCGAGAGGATCACCGAGTCGGTCTATGCCCACACCCAGGCCCTGGCGTCCTACCGCATCAGCGACGCCGGTCCGGTCGACCTCGACCAGCTGGGCAGCACCCGCATCGAGGACATGGTGGTCGAGGTCATCGACCCGGTCGCCGACTACGCCGAACTGATGGCGCGCCTGTTCGACTTCAATGCCATCCGCAGCCTGTTCGCGGGCGGCTTCCGGATGCGCTTCGACGCCATGCACGCGGTCTCCGGACCCTATGCGAAAACCATCATCGAAGGAACGCTGGGTGCACCGGCCGGCACAGTGGTCAACTGCACTCCGCTGGAAGACTTCGGCGGCCTCCATCCCGATCCGAACCCGGTCAACGCGTCCGACCTGATCGCCCACATGAACGCCCCGGACGCACCCGACTTCGGCGCCGCCTCGGACGGCGACGCCGACCGCAACATGATCGTGGGGCGCGGCCTGGCGGTGGCGCCGTCGGACAGCCTGGCGATCCTCGCCGCCAACGCCACCGTGGCGCCGGGCTACGCCAAAGGCATTACCGGCATCGCGCGCTCGATGCCGACCTCGATGGCGGCCGACCGCGTGGCGGAAGCCCTGGGGATTACCTGCTTCGAAACCCCGACCGGCTGGAAGTACTTCGGCAACCTGATGGACGCCAATCTCGCCACCCTGTGCGGCGAAGAGAGTTACGGCACCGGCTCGCACCACATCCGCGAGAAGGACGGCCTGTGGGCGGTGCTGTTCTGGCTGAACCTGATCGCCGCGCGCGGCAAGTCCGTCAACGATATCGTGCGCGAACACTGGGCCCGCTTCGGCCGCAACTACTATTCGCGCCACGACTACGAAGCGGTCGGCGCCAGCGCCGCCGACGCCTTGATGTCCGCGCTGCGCGCCAGGCTGCCGGACCTGGCCGGACGAACCCTGGGAAGCTTCCGCGTGGCGGAGGCCGACGACTTCTGCTACACCGACCCGGTCGACGGTTCGGTGGCGACGCGCCAGGGCATCCGCATCATCATGAGCGACGGCTCGCGTATCGTGCTGCGCCTGTCCGGCACCGGCACCGAAGGCGCCACCATCCGCCTCTACCTAGAGCGCTACGAAGCCGATCCCGCGCGCCACCAACTCGATACCCAGGACGCCCTGCATGAGCTCATCGCCATCGCCGACAGCGTGGCGGAACTACGCCAGCGCACCGGCCGGGAGAGCCCGTCCGTGATCACCTGACCATCCACCACCTAGGAACCTGCATGAAACTTCCCGTCCTTGCCGCCTCCATGCTCCTCGCCTTCGGGGTCGCTCTCGATGCCTCCGCCCAGGCCACCAAGCCCTTTGTCTGGGACAACGCCACCGTCTACTTCCTGCTGACGGACCGCTTCAACAACGGCGACAAGGCGAACGACCACGCATACGGCCGCAAGGACGATGCCGCCAAGCTGCGCGGTTTCATGGGCGGCGACATCGCCGGCATCACCGCCAAGATCAGGGAAGGCTATTTCAAGGACCTGGGCGTGGACGCGATCTGGCTCACCCCGCCGGTCGAGCAGATCCACGCATCGACCGACGAAGGCACCGGCAAGTCGTACGGTTTCCACGGCTACTGGGCCCGGGACTTCACCGCGGTCGACGCCAACCTCGGCACCGAGCAGGACTTCCGTACTTTCGTGGAGACCGCGCACGCCAACGGCATCCGCGTGATCCTCGACGTGGTGATGAACCATACCGGCCCGGTGACCCCGCAGGATCCGGTGTGGCCGGCCGACTGGGTGCGCACCAAGCCGAAGTGCGCCTACAAGGACGTGCCGACCACGGTCGACTGCACGCTGGTGGACAACCTGCCGGACTTCCTCACCAATAGCAACGCCAACGTCGCGCTGCCGCCGGCGCTGGTGGCGAAATGGAAGAAGGAAGGCCGCTACGAGCGCGAGGTCAAGGAACTGGACGCCTTCTTCAAGCGCACCGGCTACCCGCGCGCGCCGCGCTATTACCTGATCAAGTGGCATGCCGACTGGGTGCGCAAGTACGGCGTGGACGGCTTCCGCGCCGACACCGTCAAGCACACCGAGCCGGGCGTGTGGAAGGAACTCAAGCAGGAAGCCAGCCTGGCTTACGAAGAGTGGAAGCGGGCCAACCCCGCCAAGCGCCTGGGCAACCTGCCGTTCTGGATGGTCTCGGAAGTCTACGGCTACTCGATCAACCACGGCCACAGCTTCGACATGGGCGGCAACGTCAAGGTCGACTGGCTGGCCAACGGCTTCGACAGCATGATCAACTTCAGCATGAAGTCGGACGCGACCCAGGGCTACGAAAAGCTGTTCTCGTCGTACTCGCAGGCGCTGCAGGGCCCGATGCGGGGCTATTCGGTGCTCAACTACCTCAGCTCGCACGACGACGGCAGCCCGTTCGATCCGGCGCGCCAGCGCCCGCTGGAAGCGGCCAACAAGCTGCTGCTGGCGCCGGGCGCGGCCCAGATCTACTACGGCGACGAGACCGCGCGCCTGCTCAACGTCGAAGGCGCGGAGGGCGACGCCAGGCTGCGTTCGTTCATGAACTGGGACGAGCTGAAAGCCAATGCCCAGCGCGGCAACCATCGCGTGGCGGAGGTGCGCGATCACTGGGCGCGGCTGGGACGCTTCCGCGCCGCCCACCCGGCGGTGGGCGCGGGCATGCATCAGATGCTGGCTTCCAGCCCCTACACCTTCAAGCGCACCTGGCAGCAGGATGGCAAGGAAGGGACAATGAGCGACCGCGTCGTGGTCGCGCTCGACCTGCCGAAGGACAAGGCGGTCGCGATCACCGTGGCCGGCGTGTTCAACGACGGCCAGACCGTGCGCGACTGGTATTCGGGCAAGCGCGCGGTGGTCAAGGACGGCAAGGTCCAGTTCGGCGAGCCGGCGCCGGTGGCATTGATCGCCCAGGACTGAAACGGTTTTTTTGCCATTCGATCAATGGTATGCTAGCGCGATCCGGGACCGAGGTCCCGCCTCATCCCGATCGCAATGACCGTTGAACCCGACACCGAACTGAAACCTTCCCGCGCGGCCTTTGCCGACGGCCCGCGCCTGCTGGCGGACATCGGCGCGACCCACGCCCGCTTCGGCCTCGAGACCGCGCCCGGCGTGCTGCGCCAGGTGGCGGTGCTGCACTGCGACGACTACAGCGGCATCGTGCCGCTGCTGCACGCCTACCTCGCGCAGACGGGCGGAGTGCGCATCAACCACGCGGCCTTCGCCCTGGCCAACCCGATCAGCGGCGACTACATCCGCATGACCAACCGCGACTGGGAGTTCTCGACCGACGAGGTGCGCCGCACGCTCGGCCTGTCCACGCTCCTGATCGTGAACGACTTCACGGCGCTGGCGATGGCGCTGCCGGGCTTCGAGCCCAAGGACCTGATGCAGGTCGGCGGCGGCGCGCCGCAGAGCCATGCGGTGGCCGGCGTGCTCGGTCCGGGCACGGGCCTGGGCGTGTCGGGCGTGATCCCGACCATCGACGGTTTCGTCACCCTCGGTTCCGAGGGCGGCCACGTCAACTTCGCCCCGGCCGACGAACGCGAGTTCGCGATCCTGCAGTACGCCTGGCAGGAGTGGCCGCACGTGTCCAACGAGCGCCTGATCTCCGGCCCCGGCATCGAACTGATGTACCGTGCGCTGGCCCGTCGCAACGGCGTCGACGCGCCGAGCCGCAGCACCGCCGACATCGTCAGCGGGGCGCTGGAGCGCCACGACGCGTTGTGCCTGGAGACCCTGGAAGTCTTCGCCGGCATGCTGGGCGGCGCCGCCGCCAACCTGGCCGTCACGCTCGGCGCTTTTGGGGGCATCTTCATCGGCGGCGGCATCGTGCCGCGCATTGCCGAGTGGTTCGCCACGTCGCCTTTCCGCACCCGCTTCGAGGCAAAGGGGCGCTTCACCGCCTACATCGCCCAGATCCCGACCTACGTCATCATGACGCCGAATCCGGCGCTGCACGGCGTGTCGCGCATCCTGTCGGAGCACCTGCGCGGGCGCAGCGGCGCCAATACCCTGATGGACCGGGTGCAGCAGCTGCGCCACGAACTGTCGCCGGCCGAGCAGCGCGTGGCCGCCCTGGTGCTGGAGCATCCGCGCAAGGTGCTGTCCGAGCCGATCGCCGAGATCGCGCGCCTGGCCGACGTGAGCCAGCCGACCGTGATCCGCTTCTGCCGCTCGCTGGGCTTCCAGGGCCTGGCCGAGTTCAAGCTCAAGTTCGCCGGCAGCCTGACCGGGACCATCCCGGTGCGCCACAGCCAGGTGCGCATGAGCGACAGCACCCACGACCTGTCGGCGAAAGTCATCGACAACACGGTGTCGGCGATCCTGAAGTTCCGCGACCAGCTCGACGTGCATGCGATCGACCGCGCCATCGAGCTGCTCCGGCGCGCGCGTCGGGTCGAGTTCTACGCGATGGGCAACGCGCGCGCGGTGGCGCTGGACGGCCAGCACAAGTTCTTCCGCTTCCGCATTCCCGCCGCGCTGTACGGCGACTCGCACCTGTTCACCCTGGCGGCGGGCCTGCTGGGCCCGAGCGACGTGGTGATCGCGATCTCTACCGCCGGCCAGCTGCCGGAGCTGCTGGAGGCGGTCGACGTGGCGCGCGCCGCCGGGGCCGACGTCATCGCCATCACCAGCAGCAAGTCGCTGCTGGCCAAGAAGGCGACGGTGTGCCTGGCGGTCGACCACAGCGAGGACAGCACCACCTTCCTGTCGATGATCTCGCGCATCCTGCAGCTGCTGCTGATCGACATCATGTCGGTCGGGATCTCGCTCGGTACGCAAGGGGAGGGTGAGGGCGACGCGGAGCGCAAGCTCCTGATCTCGCACCTCGACATCTGAAAAAACTGGGGGTTGATCTAGGTCAATACGGTGCTAGAATGGCCGCACCCCAGGATTTTGGAAGCGTTTCCATGCATGAGCATTCCCCGCGTCGGCGCCAGCTGCTAGGCGGCGCACTTGCCCTGCCGCTGGCAGGCATGGGCGCCGGCGCGCAGGCGGCGCCTGCCGCGCGACCGCTGCAGGTCGGCGGCCTGCCGGTCACCTGCAACCTGACCCTGCCGATCGCCTGCAAGGCGCGCGCCGTTGCCGACGGCAAGCCGGATGCGGCCTTCACCGCCTTCGAGTACAACAAGTTCTCGGGCTGGCCGGAGATCAAGGAATCCCTGATGACGGGGCGCATCCAGGCCGCCTACATGCTGGCGCCCCTGGTCATGGACCTGACCGACTGGAAGATCCCGCTCAAGATCGTCTCGCTCGGCCACCGCTCGGGCGCGGTGATCATGGTGCGCACCGATTCCCCTTACCGCAAGTTCGCCGACCTGCGCGGCAAAAGCATCGCCATCCCGAGCCGCTTCGCCGTGGACTACCTGTTCCTGCGCCGCATGCTGGCGCGCGAAGGCATGTCGGCCAGGGACGTGCAAGTCATCGAAATGGCGCCGCCCGACATGCCGGCCGCCCTGTATGCCGGCGCGGTCGACGGCTACTGCACCGGCGAGCCGTTCGGCGCGGCGGCCCAGCGCGCCGGCTATGCGCGACCACTGTCGATGACGCGCGACGAATGGCGCAACTACATCTGCTGCGTGCTCACCGTGCGCGAAGAACTGATCCGGACCAACCGCCCGCTGGTGCAGGACCTGGTCAACCACGTGCAGGCGGCCGGCAACTGGCTCGACGCCTCGCCCGTCAACCGCGACAAGGCTGCCCGCATCGCGGCCGACCGCAAGTTCTTCAACCAGGACCCGAACATCATCCGCTTCGTGATGCAGAACCCGAGCGACCGCGTCACCTACGGCGACCTGCGCATGCTGCGCGCCGAGTTCGACGAGATGATGCAACTGTCGGTGCAGGCCGGCACGCTCAAGCGCCCGGTACGCTACGAGCAGTATGTCGATGAAAGCTTCGTGAAGAACGTCCAGCCCGTGAAGGTGATGCTGTGAAGCGGCTGCTGTTCGCCGGCCTGCTGCTGTGCGCCGCCGCTGCCGGGGCCGCGCCGGCCCTGAAATCCGGCACCTTCTCGCCGGCGCGCCCGGCGCCCGAGATCGTGCAGCAGGCGGCCGACGGCAGCGACTTCCGGCTGTCGGCCCTGCGCGGCAAGGTGGTGGTGCTCGAATTCGGTTTTACGCATTGCGCGGCCGTGTGCCCGGCCTCGCTGGCGACCCTGACGGCGGCGCGCCAGAAGCTGGGCGCGCAGGCCGATCGCTTGCAGGTGGTGTTCGTCTCGGTCGACCCCGAGCGCGATACGCCGGCGCGTTTGAAATCCTATCTGGCCCAGTTCGACAAAAGCTTCGTCGGCCTGACCGGCACGCTTGAACAGATGGCGGCGATCCGCAAGGACTACGGCATCACGGCCACCAAATTTCCGGCGCCGGCCGGCCAGGACGGCTACCAGATGGGCCATTCGTCCTACCTGTACTTCATCGACAAGAAGGGCATGCTGCGCGCCCTGATGCCCTTCGGCCGCCCGGCCGACGAGGTGGTGCACGACGTGAATCTGCTGCTGGCAGAACCATGAAGCTGCGCACCGGCTTCGCCGTCCTTTTCGCACTGCTCGCCGCCGGCCTGGCCTGGGCGGCGTTCGCGCCCTTGCAGGCCGGCTCGCGCGACCGGTTGTTCGAGATCCCGAGGGGCACCTGGGAGCGCCGCATGAAGGGCGACACCGCCAGCGTGCTGCCGGAGCGGATCACGCTCACCCTGGGCGTGCGCGACGTGCTCCTGCTGCGCAACAGCGACACCGTGCCGCAGATGTTCGGCCCCGTGCTCATCATGCCGGGCCAGGATTTTCGTTTGCCCTTCGCCCAGGCCGGCGAGCATCCCTTCGACTGCACCGCCCACGCCAGCGGCCGCATGACGGTGCTGGTCGAGGAGCCTCCAGGCGCCGGCATGGCGCGGTTGCGCTGGCGTCTTCATTCCTTACTGAACACATGATGGATAGACTGAACAGGATCTGGCCGCCTTTGCTGGTGCTGGCCATGGTGGTCGCGATCTGGTGGATCGTGGTGGACAGGAGCGGCAGCGTGATCTTCCCGACGCCGGGCCAGGTGGCCGCCGGCACCCTGGAGCTGGCCCGCAACGGCACGCTGTGGCAGCACATCGCGGCTTCGCTGGTGCGGGTGGCGACCGGCTTCCTGATCGCGGTGATGGTGGCGCTGCCGCTCGGCCTGTGGATGGGACGGGTGGACGCCGCCTACCGCACCCTGAACCCGATCTTCCAGATCCTGCGCCCGATCTCGCCGATCGCCTGGATCCCGATCGCCATCCTGTGGTTCGGCGTGGGCGACACGTCGCCGGTGTTCCTGATCTTCCTGGCCTCGGTGTTCCCGATGATCCTGCAGACCTCGGCCGGCATGCACGCCATCGACGGGCGCTACCTGCGCGCAGCCGAGAACTTCGGCGTGCCGCGCGCCAAGCTGTTCCGCCAGGTGATCGTGCCGGCCGTGCTGCCCGAGATCCTGACCGGCATGCGCATCGGCCTGGGCGTGGCCTGGCTGGTGGTGGTGGCGGCCGAGATGATCGTGCGCAGCTCAGGGCTGGGCTACCTGATCATGGATTCGCGCAATGCCGGCAACCGCTACGACCTGGTGGTGGCGGCCATGATCATCATCGGCCTGATCGGCCTCGGCATCGATGCGCTGATGCGGCGGCTCGAAGGCCTGCGTTTCGTGAGGTGGCGTTATGGACGCTAAGATCGACATTCGCGCCCTGCGCAAGGGCTTCAAACAGCTGCAGGTGGTGGGCGGCATCGACCTGGCGGTGGCGCCGGGCGAGTTCGTGGCCATCGTCGGCCCTTCGGGCTGCGGCAAGTCCACCCTCATGAAGCTGCTGGCCGGCTTCGAGCGTCCCGACAGCGGGCAGGTGGCGATCGACGGCGTGCCGGTTGAGCGGCCCTCGCCCAACGCCATCGTCATCTCGCAGCACGGTTCCGTGTTCCCCTGGCTGACGGTGCGCGAGAACCTGATGTTCGGCCTGTCCGGCCGCGACGACGCGGCCAAGGTAGCCACTGCCGATCACTATGCCGAGGTGGTGGGCCTCAAAGGCTTCGAGAAAGCCTATCCGCACGAGCTCTCGGGCGGCATGCTCAAGCGCGTCGAGATCGCGCGCGCGCTGGCCGTCAAGCCCGACATCCTCCTGATGGACGAACCCTTTTCGGCGCTCGACGCGCTCACGGCGCTCCGAATGCGCAACGAACTGCTGCGCGTGCTGCGCGAGGAGCGCCATACGGTCATCCTGATCACCCACGACGTGGAAGAGGCGATCTACCTGGCCGACCGCGTGGTGGTGCTGTCGCCGCGCCCGACCACCGTGCAGTCGGTGTTCGCCATCGCGCAGGCGCATCCGCGCAAGCTGTCGCAGCCGGAACTGCAGCAACTGAAGGACGAGATCCTGGCCCAGCTCGGCCTGCAGCTTGCCGACTGAGCCCGACTTTCCTTTTAGAATAGGAAAATTATTTCCATCTAAAGTGTCGTGTCCGGGAAATGTCACGGGTAAAATGATTTTCGATAAGCAGAATAATTGGCCGTTCGAACGGCCCCGATGGTGGGGAGCTTATGAAAGTCGACTTGCGCCACGAGAAGTTGATTTCTCAACACGTTGACGTGGCATTGGTATATAAGGAAATGCTGGGCCTTGACGAAGCCCGCGCCTATCTCCAGCGCGAGAATATTCCGCGTGATATCGTTGACCGCGTCCTGTTCACGGAGCACAAGCGCGGTGCTTATCCGAGCAAGGCACACACGGCCGTAGCGCCATGGTCGCCGGCGCAATGCCGGCGCAAGAACCGTGTCCACGACGCCATCGTCGAAGCGGCGCTGAAGGTCGAGCGAAAATGCGGCCGCGCGTGGGCACTGGCCCTGTTGCGCGACGAACGGGTGCCCGAAGCGGTGTGCGAGCGCATCCTGGCGCTGGGACCGCGCCAGCTGCGTACCCGCCGCATGGCCGAGCCCAGCGTCTTCATCGGCGCGCCCGCCTATCCCTGAATCGTCCGTGCGTCGCCGGCGCCATGCTTCTGCTATGGTTTGCTCGACCATAGCGAAGGAGCCGTCATGGAAAACTATCTGCTCGTGTATCGGGGCGCGACCGTCGGCGAGGCGGAAGGGCCGCAACATGAATCCGCCCGCTGGAACGCCTGGTTCGACGCGCTCGGTTCAGCGCTCGTCGACCGCGGCGCCCTCAGCCTCAGCAGCGTGGAAGTGCCGAGCCGCCTGCGCGGTCCCAAGCTCAACAGCGCTTCGCTGTCCGGCTACTCGGTCATCGCCGCCACCGACTTCAACCACGCGGTCCAGCTGGCCGAAGCCTGTCCGATCTTCGACGAGCAGGGTTCCGTCGAGATCGCCCGCCTGGCGCAGCCGGCCTGACGGCGCATTGCCTGCTCAATCGGCGACAAACACCACCGCCGTGCGCGGCGGTACCGTGAAGCTGCCGCTGGCGCTGTCGAAGCGCGCCTGCGCGGCGCGCTTGTCGGCGGCGCCCGGTGCCAGGTGCACCGGGTGCAGCGTCAAGCGCTTGCCGCGCAGCGCCGGGTCGCTGACGCGCTGCTCGACCCTGTCGACGTTGACCAGGTAGCTGACGCCGCCGAAGCGCGCGCCCGGGTAGCCCTTGCCGTCGATCCAGGCCGCCAGCACGGTGGGCTGCTGCTGCGGTCCGGTGTTGAAGAAGCGCAGGCGCGCCACGATGTCCTCGGTCGAACGCAGGCGGAAGAGGGTCGAGCTGGCGCGGATCGCCAGCAGGTCGCGGAAGGCGTCGCGCGCAAACGCGATGTCGGCCGGCCGGGGCTTGAGCGCACTATTTGCCAGGAAGGGTTTCAACAGCGGCCAGTCCTTGCCGTTGTCGTCCTGCTGCGGCAGGCCGGTGCCGAAATAGTTGTCCTGGTAGGTCCAGTCGATGCGGTTGAACCAGTCGCCCGAATTGAAGCTGTTCTTGTCGAGCGACTTCGAGCGCAGGGTGTCGATGCCGGCGTGGTAGTAGGCCACGCCCTGGCTGAAGGCGTTGATCGCCATGCCCAGCACCTGCACGCGGGCGCGCTCGGCGCTGCCGGTCGCCACTGGCAGCTTCAGCACGTTGATGTCGTACAGGGTCTGGTTGTCGTGGTTCTCGACATAGTTCACCACTTCGCCCGGCTGGCTGGCATAGCCGGCCGGCTGGTCGCCGTAGGGGATGTCTTCGAGTTTGCGCAGCTTGCCGTCGAAGGTCTGGAAGGCGTACGGGCGCACCGAACCGGCCAGGCCGACGCGCACCATGTCGGCGGCGCGCAACAGGTCGACTTCCTTCTGTTCGCCGCCCAGGGCCAGGGTGTTCGGGTCGTACACCAGGCCGTTGATGTAGCCCTGGCGCCGGATCATCGCCTCGCCCGAGTCGCCGGCCGAGCCGCCGCGCACGGCGTCGCGCGCGCGGTCGCTGAAGGTGCCGATGCCGGAGCCGTTCAGCGACAGCTGCGAAGCCTGCACGAAGCGGGCGCCGTATGCCACCTCGCCGAAGTTCCAGCCTTCGCCGATCAGCTGCACGTGGCGCCCGGCGGCCCGGTCGACGCGCTGTTGCAGGCGCTGCATGGCGGCGCGCGGCTGGTGGCCCATCAGGTCGAAGCGGAAGGAATCGATCTTGTAGTGGCGCGTCCACAGTTCCGCCGAGTCGATCATGAGGCGCGCCATCATCATGTTCTCGGTGGCGGTGTTGTCGCAGCAGGTCGAGCGCTCGATGCTGCCCGCGGCATTGAGCCGGTGGTAGTAGCCCGGCACCACGCGGTCCAGCACCGACTTTTCGTTCTGGCCGGCGATGAAGGTGTGGTTGTACACCACGTCCGTGCCGACGCGCAGGCCGGCGCGGTGCAGGTCCATCACCATTCTCCGGAACTCCAGGATACGGCGCGCGCCGTCCGATGGGTCGGTAGCGTAGCTGCCTTCCGGCGCGTTGTAGTGGTAGGGGTCGTAGCCCCAGTTGAAGCAGTCGCTGTCGGCGGTCTTGCGGGTGAGCGCCTGCTGGGTCTCGCCATCGGGCGCGCCGCTCGGCTGCGGCACGGCGCAGTCCTTTTCCGGCACGCTGCCCAGGTCGTAGACCGGCAGGAGGTGGATGTCGGTCAGGCCGGCCTTGGCCAGCGCCTTCAGGTGGCGCATGCCGTTCGAGTTCGTTTCACCGAAGGCCGCATACTTGCCGCGCTTGGGCGCCGGCACGCTTGGGTCGTTGATCGAGAAGTCGCGCACGTGCAGCTCGTAGATGACCATGTCGGTCATCGCCTTCACCGTGCCAGGTGCGCGGGTTGCGTCCCAGCCCTTCGGCTTGAGGTTGGCGCGCCCAAGGTCGGCGACGTAGCTGCGCTTCGAATCGAGGGTGAGGCTGACCGAATACGGGTCGGTGACCAGGTTGCGCACCAGGCCGACGCCATTAACCGCGACGTCGACCGCGTAGCGGTAATAGCTGCCGGACAGGTCGCGCGTAACCGCCGCCTGCCAGGCGCCGGTGCGGGCGTCGAAAGCCATCTCGTGGACCGCGGTGGCGCGGCCGCTGGCGCTGTCGTAGCTGCAGACGGCGGCCGTGCGCGCGGTCGGCGCCCACAGGCGGAAGGTGGTGCGGCCCGGCGCCGGCGAGGCGCCGAGCGCCGGCATGGTCTCGGCCGCAGCATACAGGTCGTCGAGCGCACCGGCGGCCTGGATGCGGGTGGCGGCGCGTACGCTGCCGTCGGCGGCTTCCTGCACCAGCACCAGCTGGCCGCGGTGCAGGTCCTTCATGCGCGCGAGGTCGGCGGCGCGCACGGCCAGCACCGGACCGGCGGCCACGTAGCCGAAGCGTTCCGGCCGTTTGGCGTTCGACCCTTCCAGCAGCAGCGCGCCGTCGGCGCCGGTCACTTTCGCACCCGCCTGGGCGACGATGGACGCATTAGCCGAGTAGTACAGGCGGAAGGTGGCGCCGGCGTCGGCGCCCGGCCAGGTGAGCAGCTTGCGATCAAACCAGACGGCGCGTGCTTCCAGCGTGGCGCTGGAGGCATGCAGCACTTCCTGGAACGACGGGTTGTCGCAGGTGGACAGGGGGACGGCGGCGTGGGCAGAGGAAGCGAATGCGGCTGCTGCAAAGAACGAAAAATGAAGTCGTGTCATCGTAGGGTGGGCGGCTATGCCGCCCACGCGTTCACGCAGCAGCAACCCGCCCGTCAGGTTGAATGAATCAGGCGCGGTAATGGTCGACCATCTTGTAGCGCTTGGCGTACAAACCGAAGGCCAGCGCCGCCAGCAGCGCGAAGCCCGCGAAAAAATACATCTGGAAGGCGATCACGCCCATGCCCGCGTTCTCGATGTGGGCGATGACGGCAGGGTTCTTCACACCCGAATTCACGATCAGCACCCACAGGTTGCCCACGGTGACGGCCAGGTACCAGAGCGCCATGATCACGCCCTTCATCGAGGCGGGCGCCTGGCTGTATGCGAATTCCAGGCCGGTGGCCGAGACCAGCACTTCGCCCAGGGTCAGCAGCGCATACGGCAGGATCTGCCAGGCGATCGACACCGCATCGCCCGCATCGAGCTGCACCTGCAGGTTGCCGACCACGATCCAGGCCAGCGCAGAAAACGCGATGCCGGCGGTCATGCGGCGCAGGGCGGTCGGCACCAGGCCGATCCTGTTCAGCAGCGGAAACAGCACCAGGTTGTTGAAGGGGATGAGCAGCATCACCAGCAGCGGATTCAGGGCCTGCATCTGGGCCGGGATCACGTCGAAGGTCCAGCCCAGCAGGTTGACTTCGGTCGACATGGCGTTGGCCTGCACGATCCAGGTCGAGGCCTTCTGGTCGAACAGCGACCAGAACGGCGTCACCAGGCCGAACACGATCAGGATGCGCAGCACCGCACGCACGCCGTCCACGGCGACGTCCGGGTGCACGCCGCGCGCCCGTTCCAGTTGCATCGAGGCGCCGATGCCGACACAGGCCAACAGCAGCACCAGGGCGGTGCAGGCGGCGATCACGAAGCCCCAGCTCGGGATCTGCAGCAGCGCGGCAAAGGCGCCCACCAGGCCGGCGACGGCGACAGCCAGGCCGGGACGGCCCTGGCCGGGGAAAGCCTGCGCCATCAGGGCGGTGCGCACCACGCGCAGGAAGGAGTGCGGGTCGGCGGGCGCGGGCGGCACGTGCACGTACTTCTTCTTGCCGCTCCACAGGACCATGGTGGCGACGAACATCAGGATGCCGGGAATGCCGAAGGCGACCGCCGGACCGTAGTCGCGCAGGAAGATCGGCATCAGGAGCGAGGCGAAGAAGGAGCCGAAGTTGATGATCCAGTAGAAGGCGTCGAACACCACCTTGGCCTTGTCCTTGTTGGTCTTGTCAAACTGGTCGCCAACAAAACTGGCCACCAGCGGCTTGATGCCGCCGGAACCGAAGGCGATCAGGAACAGGCCGAAGTAAAAGCCCTGCACGCTGTCTTCGAAGATCGCGAGGCAGGCGTGGCCGGCGCAGTAGATCAGGCTGAACCAGAAGATGGTGTTGTACTTGCCGAAGTAGCGGTCGGCCAGCCAGCCGCCCAGCAGCGGGAAGAAGTACACGCCCATCATGAAGGTGTGGAACACGTGCTTGGCTTCGCTCGGACGCTCGGCCTCGGCCACGAACAGCAGCAGGGTCGAGATCAGGAAGGGCGTCAGGATGTTGCGCATCCCGTAGAAGCTGAAGCGCTCGCAGCCTTCGTTGGCAATGATGTAGGGGATCTGGCGCGGCATGCGGCCGGTGCCGGTCACTTCTTTCGTGGCTGGAGCATTCATGGCGTCCTCGTGAAACGAAACAGACGCGATCCTATGCCGAGGCTGAGTTACTTTGCAATAAAAATATCGTGGCGACACACAGAAAGATTACTAACCCGTAGTTTAGCTACTTTTATGGAAACGGTTTCATAAGCGACGAATTTATAAGTCATTGAAAATAAACGATTTAACTGGATATTGCGCTGCTCTTAGCCAATTGTAAATTTTTCCATCATCCTGTATATTGCCTCAAATTCCGACCTTTCCGCAGAGTGTAACCATGACCCAGATTGCGAACACCGACAACCCGAACTGGTGGAAGGAAGCCATCATCTACCAGGTCTACCCGCGCAGCTACCTCGACTCCAACGGCGACGGCGTGGGCGACCTGGCCGGCATCACCGAGAAGCTCGACTATATCGCGAGCCTGGGCGTGGACATCGTCTGGCTCTCGCCCTTCTTCAAGTCGCCGCAAAAAGACTTCGGCTATGACATCGCCGACTACTGCGACGTCGACCCGCTGTTCGGCACCCTGGCCGACTTCGACCGGCTGGTCGAGAAGGCGCACCGCCTCGGTCTGAAGATTATGATCGACCAGGTGATGTCGCATACGGCCGACACCCACCCCTGGTTCGTCGAAAGCCGCAAGAGCCGCGACAATCCGAAGTCCGACTGGTATGTCTGGGCCGACCCGCTGCCCGACGGTTGCCCGCCGAACAACTGGCTGTCCGTGTTCGGCGGCCCGGCCTGGCAGTGGGACACGCGCCGCAAGCAGTACTACATGCACAACTTCCTGACCAGCCAGCCGCAGCTGAACTTCCACAACCCGGAAGTGCAGCAGGCCCACCTGGACGCCCAGCGTTTCTGGCTGCAGCGCGGCGTCGACGGCGTGCGCATGGACGCCTGCGTGTTCCACTTCCACGACCGCCAGCTGCGCAGCAATCCGCCGGCCCTGGTGCGCGACACTTCGACCGTCACCGACGTCAACCCCTACGGCATGCAGGCCCACATCTACGACAAGACCCAGCCGGAGAACGTCGAATTCCTGCGCAGGGTGCGCGCCCAGCTCGACGAATTCGGCGCGGTCTCGATCGGCGAAGTCAGCTCGGACGATGCGCTGGCCCAGATGGCCGAGTACACCGAAGGCGGCGACAAGCTGCACATGGCCTACAGCTTCAACCTGCTCACGCCCGAATTCACGGCAAGCCACATCCGCAAGCAGGTCGAGGACTTCAACGAGCGCGTCAAGGACGGCTGGGCCTCCTGGTCGGTCGGCAACCACGACGCCATCCGCGTGATGACGCGCTGGGGAGGCGACAACCCATCCCCCGCGCTGGGCAAGCTGGTGCTGGCGATGCAGCTCTCGCTCAAGGGCACGCCCTGCCTGTACCAGGGCGACGAGCTGGCCCTCGTCGAAGCCGACGTGCCCTTCGAGCTGCTGCAGGACCCCTACGGCATCACCTTCTGGCCCGAGTTCAAGGGCCGCGACGGTTGCCGCACGCCCATGCCGTGGACCGGGGAGGCCCCCCACGCCGGCTTCACCGGCGGCACTCCGTGGCTGCCGGTGGCCGCGCCGCACTTGGCCGCCAATGTCGAAGCGCAGGACCGGGATCCCGCCTCGATGCTGAACTTCCAGCGCCGCTTCATCGCCTGGCGCAAGACCATGCCCCAGCTCACGCGCGGCGAGATCGCTTTCTTCGACGCGCCGGAACCGATCCTGGCGCTGCGCCGTGATGTGGCGGGCATGGACAGCGTGCTGGCCGCCTTCAACTTGTCAAGCCGCGAAGTCAGCTTCGACTGGCCCGCCAGCAGCGCCGCGCAAACGCTCGATGCGCACGGCCTGCCGGGCCATGCGGCTGCCGGCAAAGTGACCCTGCCGCCTTACGGCGCCTGGTTCGGAAGCCTCGCCGCGCAGGCCGCATGATGGGCAGCGCCGGGGACGTCGCCAAGTTGGCGGAGCAATCCGCGCGCACCGCCTTCGCCGACGGCCCGCGCCTGCTGGCCGATATCGGCGCCACCCACGCGCGCTTCGCCCTGCTGACGGCGCCCGGCGTGTTCGGCGCCGTGCGCGTGCTCAAGTGCGAGGACTTCGAAGGCATCGTCCCGCTGCTGCGCTACTACCTGGCCGACCATGCGGACATCCGTCTGCACCACGCGGCGCTGGCGGTGGCCAACCCGATCAGCGGCGACTTCGTCCGCATGACCAATCGCGACTGGGAATTCTCGACCGACGCGGTGCGGCGCGAGCTGGGCCTGTCCACCCTCCTGATCGTCAACGACTTCACCGCGCTGGCGATGGCGATTCCCGGCTTCGGCCGCGACGACCTGATGCAGGTGGGGCAGGGCGCGCCCGCCGCCAAGGCGGTGATCGGCGTGCTCGGTCCCGGCACGGGTCTCGGGGTATCGGGCGTGATCCCGACCGAGGACGGCTTCGTGACCCTGGGTTCGGAAGGCGGCCACGTCAACTTCGCCCCTGGCGACGAACGCGAGTTCGCGATCCTGAAAACCGCCTGGCGCGAGTGGCCGCACGTGTCGAACGAGCGCCTGATTTCCGGCCCCGGCATGGAAATCATCCACCGCGCGCTGGCCGAACGCAACGGCGTCGATGCGCCACCGCGCCGCGCGGCCGAGATCATTGCCTGCGCGCTGGACGAGGGTGAGGCCCTGTGTCTGGAAACCCTGGAGTGCTTCTGCGGCATGCTCGGGGCGGCGGCCGCCAACCTGGCCGTGACCCTGGGCGCTTTTGGCGGCATCTTCATCGGCGGCGGCATCGTGCCGCGCATGGGCGAGTGGTTCGCTTCCTCTCCCTTCCGCGCGCGCTTCGAGGCCAAGGGGCGCTTTACCGACTACATCGCGCAGATCCCGACCTATGTGATCACGGCGCCCTATCCGGCCCTGCACGGGGTGGCGACCATCCTCGCCGAGCACCTGCGCGGACGCAGCGGCTCCAACACCCTGATGGACCGGATCCAGCAGCTGCGCCACGAATTCACGCCCGCCGAGCAGCGCGTGGCAAGCCTGGTGCTGGAGCAGCCGCGCCTGGTGCTGAACGAGCCGATCGCCGAGATCGCCCGCCTGGCGGATGTGAGCCAGCCGACCGTGATCCGCTTCTGCCGCTCGCTGGGCTTCCAGGGCCTGGCCGAGTTCAAGCTGAAATTCGCCAGCAGCCTGACCGGCTCGATCCCGGTGCGCCACAGCCAGGTGCGGATCAGCGACAGCACCCATGACCTGTCGGCCAAGGTGATCGACAACACTGTGTCGGCGATCCTGCAGTTCCGCGACCAGCTCGACGTGCGCGCGCTCGACCGCGCCATCGAACTGGTGAGCCGGGCGCGTCGCGTCGAGTTCTTTGCGATGGGCAATTCGCGCGCGGTGGCGCTGGACGGCCAGCACAAGTTCTTCCGCTTCCGCATCCCGACTTCGCTCTACGGCGACTCGCACCTGTTCCGGCTCGCGGCCGAGCTGCTGCAGCCGGGCGACGTGGTAATCGCCGTATCGAACTCGGGCAGCATCGCCGAACTGCTGGCGGCGGTGGACACCGCGCGCGCGGCCGGCGCCGATGTGATCGCCATCAGCAACAGCCAGTCGCCGCTGGCGCGCAAGGCCACCGTCTGCCTGGCGGTCGACCATGCCGAGGACAGCACCAGCTTCCTGTCGATGATTTCGCGCATCCTGCAACTGCTTCTCATCGACATCCTGGCGGTGGGGATCTCGGTGGATGGCCAGCACCAGCATGACGATGCAGGCAAGGGCAAGGATGCTCGCAGGTTATTGATCTCGCACCTGGACGGCTGAGTGCGCGGCTGAGTAAGCCTGAGGCGCCGCTGGCCCAGGGAGAAGGAGGCAGGCCTGCCGGTGGAGGTTCCGGCGTGCCGGCAATGGCCAGCGGCTCTATCAAGATAGACGGCGCGATGGGGCGCCGTTTGCGTCAGCTCAATCGTTTGCAGCGTGTGGCGCGCAGCCTCAGAGGTGGTTACGGATCAGTCCGCGCTCTTGAGCTGGATCTGCCGGATCTTGCGCCGCCATTCCTGCAGGCTCAGCAGCTTGTCGGTCTCGACGTCTTCCACCAGGATCTCGTCGCCCTGCTGGGCCACCAGGAAGCTCTCGCGGCGGCGCACGTCGTCGGCGCGGTTCTCCACGAAAGTCAACTGGTAGTACTTCTTGCCGTTGATCTCGCGCGGCACCGGGTCGTCCTCGATCACGGCGCCGTGGGCTTTGCCCTTCGAACCCCGTTCGATCTGCGCGGACCAGGCCTTCAGCTCGGGCACCGCGAGCAGGGATTCCATGGCCTGTTCTTTCGTGCGCGCCGGCGCTTCCTTGACGACCGCGGGCGCCGGCTTGGGCGCTTCGCGTTCGGCGCGCTTGCAGCCCGCGCTTGTTACGGCGACGGCGAGGGCGGCGGCCAGCAGGGACAGGGTCGGAAAGGATGGGGTGCGCAGGAACATGGACGGCCTCGTGGAGTGACGAGGCAGTCTACACCGTGTGTGTTCAGGCAGCAATCGCTCACGGGGCCAGCGCGCCGTTCGCGCGCAGCGTGCGCGCCAGGTAGGTCGCCAGTGCCGCATCCGACTTGGGCGCCGGCGGGCCGCCGAGGTAGCGCTGCACCATCTGCAGCAGCAGCTGCATCTGGGCTCGGCGCGCCAGCGGGTTGCGCGGGTTGTGCCCCTCGTCCGGATCGACCAGCAGGCTGACCGGCCGGCCAAGGGCCTGCAGGCGCGCCACGTAGTCGGCAACGGCTTCCACCTCGATCAGCTCGTCCCTGGCGCCGGCAATCACCACCAGCGGCGCATGCACCCGCGACGCCAGCCGCTGCGGCGCGTCGCGCGCGATCGCGGTCATCTGGGCCGGCTGGTCGGGATCGATGCCGACCTGGGCCAACCGCAGGCGAAACGGCGGCTGGCCCGGCGCCGCCGTCGCGGCCGCCGTCAAGCGCAAGGTGCGCACGAAATCGGCGGTCGGCTGGCCGGCCAGGCCGAAGCGGAACATGTCGGGCTGGTGGGTGAGGGCGAGCAGGGTCGCATAACCGCCGAACGAGGAACCCGCGATGCCGAGCTTGCGCGAGTCGCCCACGCCCTGGGCCAGCAGCCAGCGCACGCCGTCGATGATGTCGGCCTGGGCGCGGCCGTTGCCGTAGCCAGCGCCCGGCGCCCGTGTATAGCGTTCGCCGTAGCCGGTCGAACCGCGGAAGTTCGGCTCGAACACCGCGACGCCGCGGTTGGCCAGCAGTTGGGCGCCGCCGCTGTAGCCGCCGTTGACGTGGCCCCACGGGCCGCCGTGCACGATCGTCACCAGCGGCAGCGAGCGCGCCGGCAGGCCGGGCGGCAGGGTCAGGTAGCCGTGCACCAGCGCGCCGTCCGAGGCCGGGTAGCGCAGCGCGATGCGCTCGGCCAGGTGGCGCTCGGACGGCAGGGCGGCGCGCGCGCGTACCGCGTCCAGGACCGGACGCACGCCGTAGGTTGCGAGGTCGAGGATCCAGTAGCGCGCCTGCGCCATGCGGGCGTGGCGCTCGCCCAGCAGGCAGGCGTTCAGGGCGCAGGATTCCACCATCACCTCGCCGAGCGGGAAGCGGCGGGCGATGGCGGCCGCGATGCGCTTGCCGTCCGCATCCAGGCCCGCCACGCGCAGCGAAGGCAGCAGGTAGGTGGCCAGCATCGGCTGTCCGCTGCGCGGATGCAGCGTCACGCCGACCAGGTCGGCCACGCCTGCGGGGTCGGCCTGCACCAGGCGCCGCGCGCCGCTCGCCAGGGTGAGCTCGACCAGCGCTTCGCGGTCGTCCGCATGGACGGTGCGCAGGAACAGGCGCTTGCCGTCCGGCGACAGGGCCAGCGGAACGCAGGTGCGCAGCGGCTTGCAGCGCGCGGCTTCGACCCAGTCGCGGCCGCGGCGCTGCAGGATCAGCTGCGTGAAGTCCGCTTCCTGGCGGCGCAGGATGGCGGGCATGCCGTCCGGCCCGGCGAGGTGCGCGTCGACCATGCCGGGTCCCTGGTACAGGACGCTGCGCGTGCCGTCGGCGCCGAGGCGCAGCAGCCGCGTGGTACGCGCCGCCGGGTCGTTCTCTTCCACCAGGGCGTGGCGCGGCCGGGCGCGGTCGATGCCGGCGAAGCGCTGGCCGCCGTCCCTGGGGAAGGCGAGCACGCGCCCGCCGGCGCCGTCCCGTACGCCGATCGCCGCCACGCCGTCTTCCTGGACCAGGAACAGCAGCACGCCGTCGCGCGACCAGTGCACGCGCTCCTGCGGTTCAAGCGTGGCCAGCGGCCGGACCGCGCCGTCGGTGAGCGACATGACCGACAGCTCGGACTTGTCGTCGCTGTCCTCGATCCAGGCCAGGTGGGCGCCGTCGGGCGCCAGGCGCACGTCGCGCAGGCGCTCCTGGCGCTCGAACAGGGCGGCGTCGAGCAGTGGGGCGCGCGGCAGCGCGGCATTGCGCGCCAGCGCGCTCGATAAGGGCTCGGCATGGGCACTGGAGATGGCCAGCAGGGCGGCCAGGCACAGGCGTGCGCCGGCCCGCGCCAGCGCGGCGCGTACAGGGTGTCGCATGATCGCTCCCTCAGGCGGTGGTCGGTACGGGCAGCACGGCGGACGCGCGGCCGGGACGGGCGTTGCGCACGGGGCGCGGCGTCAGCATCCACATGGCGGCGACGGCGGCCGGTCCCAGCAGCAGCGCGGCGACGCACCAGGCCAGCCTGCGGGAGAGCGGCCGGTTGCGCAGGCGCCATGCGGCCAGCGCGGCCGACAGCAGCGCCGCGGCGAGCGCCGCCCCGATCACGGCGGGGGGCCGCGCCGGGAATGCGCTCCGGTAAGCGGGCGCATCCGCGATCAAGCCCTTGTCGAGCAGGCGCTCCGGCAGCGAGAGCAGCGCATGGATGGCGGGTGACAACCACCAATCGCGATGCTCGAAGAGCGGCGGGAAGTCGTGGGCGAGGGGGCGGTCAGAGATCGTCTGCGCGCGTCCCGCGGTATCGACGAAGACCAGCTGCTGGCGCGCGCCAGCGGCGCTTTCCTCGCCGCCCGACATGCGGCGGCCGAAATCGAAGGACAACAGGGTGCCGTCGAGCATGCGGGCGACGTCGATCTTCTCGAGGTCGTTGAACGCGCCGGGCAGGGCCACGCTGTACAGTTCCTGCAGCGTCGCGGTCGGCGTGGCCGGCTTGCGGTAGGCGATCAGGCGCTGGTTGGTCAGCACGAAGGACTGGTTGCCGGCCTCCTGCACGCAGCCGCTCAGGGTTTCGGGCGCGCGCACCGCCACCTGCGTATGGGCGCCGCTGCCGTCGCGCTCCGGTGCGATGATCTTCGTCGCGGTCAGCAGGCACTTTCCGGGAAAGACCGGCACCGAGTCGAGCGGGCGCAGGTCGCCCTGGCCGCCTTCGCCGTACCAGCCGCGCGGCGCATCGGTGTGCAGGTCGCGTCCTTCGAACAGCATGCGATCGTGATTGAAGGTCCAGACGATGTTGCGCTCCGGGTTGCGCCATTGCGTCACCTCGCTGTTGGCGAGCTGGCCGCGCACCGGGTGGTGGTGGCCTTCGGGCCTGACCTGGCCGATCGCCAGCAGGTCCACCTGGCGCCGCCAGTGCGCCGCGCGCGGGTCGGACACGCCCGCCAGGGCGCGCTGCAGGTTGGCGCGGCCGTCGGCACGCGCCAGTTCGGTGTAGCCGCCCGCGGGCGGCACGGGGCGGTTGAGCGGGTGCACGTTGAACAGCATCTGGCCGGCAGATCGGA